>Ga0209232_1000171_pt1 | contig 41215 bp, 53 predicted proteins | sample ETNvirenome_2_60_FD_184066 | JGI IMG/M metagenome (GOLD analysis project Ga0209232, IMG submission 184066) | Marine viral communities from the Pacific Ocean - ETNP_2_60 (SPAdes) (version 2) | ecosystem: Environmental > Aquatic > Marine > Oceanic | place: Pacific Ocean | collected 2013-06-22
AGAAGGATCAAACGTCCAGCAAGAAGGTGCCAATCAAAGAGTTCACGTTGCTGCAACATTTAGAAGTTTATCTGACACGCCCAACGCCTACACAGGCCAGGCCGGAAAATATCCACGCGTTAACGACGGCGAGACCGGCATTGAGTTTGTTGAGTCTTCCGGTGAAGGCGCACAGGGACCAGCAGGCCCACAAGGTCCAGCAGGTCCACAAGGCCCAGCAGGTGCAGACGGAGCAGACGGTGGCATCGGAACTTCTGTTTTAGGCAATCCTCACATCACAACAGGAAGCTTTAAGCTTCACGTACCAAACGACGGCACTGCTACATTAAGCCCAGAAGGTGGATTTCACGGCTGGGCTAGCAATCCTACTCTGCCTGGCGCAGGTCGTAACGCAGGTCAAGATGTAGGGGTTACAATTGACAACGAGAGCTCAGATATTCCTACACTAAACGTTGGCGGCCTAAAAGGTGAATGGGAAACTTCTGCTAATTATGTTGACAACTACGGTTTTAAAATAATAAATCGCAATGTTAATAGGCCAGATTATCGACATTCATTCACCGACTATGTGCCGTTTTATCACAATCATTGGGAACAAATCCAAGGTGGCGGCAACCGCAAAAACGATCACCTAACTCACCTAGGCGACCTAGTGCACTCACAATATCGAACTGACAACGGTCTTGCCGTATGGGAGTCAGACTGGGCTTCAATGCCACGCTATTACACTTTCGGTCCAGAGGGTGGAGGTCCTACTGGTGCTCGTCTTCAAGTCACCGGAACGGTAGCAATGACACCCCAGTCAGCACTGTTCATCGGTGATAGCAACGAAGACTCTATACAGACTTATCCTGAGCTCTGGAATGCAGCATCATCTGACGCTCTGTACGTTTCTCGAAATAATTTTGTAAACAATGCTAAAAATACTTTCTGGCGCTTTGGTAAGTCAAACTCGGTAGTCCACTTTGCCCACTCGAGCTCAATTACGATTCCAGAATCAACAATTTATATGGATAATACGAGATTGCAGTTCCAGCAAGAAGAAGACACAGTCATTAATGGGTCTGATTACCGCCTAGCGCCCCCCAATAGCGGTTCTTGGATTCTGGTTGATGAGCACGGTGTTTTCACACCTCCTCGCAACTGGCGCCACTGGGACCAGAGAGTACTGAATCTTGATGTTCGCACACCAACTAGTTACTACACAGCCGGCCAATATAGCACCGGAATCCCTGGGCATGTCGATCCTGCAAGAGTGAGCTACGCTGGCAGACACATCGCTATGGATAGAGTTATAATCGACCCAAAGAACCCCACCGACCGCAACGTCAGCATCTTCAGATCTCACGTACCAAATTTGTTTTACAACGACACACGTTTTTATCACTCTAAATCTATTGATGGAGGTCCTGCATACCGGTGGTGGGCCGACTTTAATGTACATGGAAATGCTAAATTTCACAACGATGTAACAGTTACAAACTCCATAAATATCACTCCCCGTGACAGCACCTATAATGCGATCCAGCCCACAGGTTGTGATTCTCCACTCTGGGTAAGGCAGCGAGGTACATCTTTCGGGCACTCCATATTGTTGGATAAACCAGAAGGAGATTACTATTATGGATGGGGCGTCCGAACCAATGCCGACCGCCATCTTGAGTTTAAGGCATATGTCACAGACGACGACCAATCAACGCCGGAGCTTCTCGATTCAACTTGGAATTTAACTACCCATGGCCGAGCGTACATCGCTCGTTATTCTGACGCCGCCAATCTTACCTTCACCGGTCAACATAGATCTCGCCCTGAGGCCGGAAATGCCGAGGACTTTAAAGATAAAATAGGCTTAATCGTGGTAGCTGCAGGAAAATATATGGCGATGTCTGGATCTAATATTTCTATTAATGACTCAATGCCTACAGTTGAACTAGCATCCAAAGCCAAAGACAAAAGAGTTTTTGGAGTCATATCAGATTCTGAAGATAGCGATTCTGAAGAGCGTGAGTTTAGTGTAGGCGCTTTTGTTACTGCTTATGACAAGGTAGATGGAGACGATCGCGTCATCATTAACTCTGTAGGTGAAGGTGCAATGTGGGTAACAGATATCAATGGCAACATTGAGAACGGTGACTACATCACAACCTCAGACATCCCAGGGTACGGTATGAAGCAAGACGACGATCTACTTCACAACTACACAGTTGCTAAGATCACGATGGACTGCGACTTCGATCTCAACTCCACCGAGTATCGCTGTGAGCAGATTGGATCTTATAAGCGTGCTTTCGTAGGAGTTACATACCACTGCGGATAAGTAATACAGGTCTAGTTTCAAGACTTCAACCCGCCTATGTTCCATAAACCGAGCTTAGGCGGGTTGAATGCTTTTCAGCTGATTAAATTATAAACATTTTGTCTTAAATGCAATACAATTAGTCATAAATACCAAGGAGGTATAAATGGCTAAGAAAGTTTATAAGTTACATGACGAAGTTATCGGAGAAGTCGCCCGATCTTTACAACGCGCGCTATTGACAGGCACTGATATTGTAGATCATCTACGACAGCTAGAGCTCAATGTCCAAAGAGGAGACAGTTCTTTGACTCTTTCCGAAGATTTTGTTCGTCGTCAATCTGAAAATGACCAGCGCATGATTGAAGAAGCTGAGTCTTTAGATCTCGAGAATGAGTAGATGGCAGAAGCATCCTCTGATAGATTAGATGCTATTTTCTTTCTTCAAGAAAGATTTATGGAGCAGCTATCTGAGAATAAAGAGCCTTTGCCTACGTGGCCAGTAGATCCTTCTGACAAAGCCGCGCAACAGTTTATTCGTGATATTATTCACAGAGGTACTGAAGAAGCTTTTGAAGCATTGCTTCACCTTAAAAACTGGAAGCCTCACAAGCACACTGAGAATAAAGAATTTGATCGAGATGCATTTCTCGAGGAGATGATTGACGACTTCACGTACAAGCTGGAAGCGTTAATTTTAATGGGTTATGAACCAAAAGAATTTTTTAACGCATTTTGCGAAAAGAATAGAAGAAATCTGGACAGGGTCAGAGGAGAGTACTGATGTACTCGAGTACCTGTTCAGGACGCAAAATGATTTTTCTTCAAAGTTTATCGAGCAAGAAAATTTGTCGCTTGAAGAAAAAGAGCGCCTCACTCAAGAGTTTGCTTTAGCACTGCACAACGAAGTCTCGTCGCTTGTCCGCGAAATTAATTTTAAGCACCATGCAAGCGAAAGAAAAGATATTGTCAAAAACTCCATTTTGTTTGAAGGGATTGATTGCTTCCGATATCTTTTAGCAATCATGAATCTGTGGGGATTTACGCCCAAGGATTTTCTTGAAGCATTCGATGATAAGTCTGCATACTTAGATATCAAATACAATAATGAACAAGAATGGACAGGTCAACCTGTTGTCCTGGTTGATGTTGATGATGTAGTTGCCAACTTTAGAGAAGGCTATGCTGAATACTTAAACTCTTTAGAGGGTGTTAAGGTTGATGTGAGTTCCAGTGAATACTATTTCACAGAAGGAATTCCAAGAGAAAAGTATAATCCTGAACTAATGTTTCAAAACTTTATTGAAGCAAGGATGCTAAGAACAATCTCAACAGACGACTCAATGATAAAAGCAATTAACAATCTTTACGACAACGGGTATTGGATTCACATACTCACTGCCCGCCCCGATTGGAATCAAACCTGTAAGTATGACACTTATACTTGGTTAGCCAAGTCAGGATTGAAGTTTCATAGAGTCTCTTTCTCCCCTGAGAAAATGATTTGGGCGGCTAAGTCTAAATACTACGACAGTAATTCAATATTTTGTGCAGTTGACGACTCTCCAAAACATTCTAGAGAATATGCTAAGCATGGAATCAAGGTAATAACTCCAAAGAAATCCTACAATTCAGAGCTAAATAATGTTGATAATGTATGGGTTGTAGAAAACGGAGATGAAGTAGAGGCTGCAATACAAAACTTTGATAGTTAGTGCATATTTAATGTTACAGGGGATTTTATATGTACGACCTGCCGTATCTCACCGACATAAAAGACAAGATCGACAAAAAGATCAATGAAGAACCTGACTTCTACGATAATGTCCGAGTAAATGGCCTTCGAAAGGATATCATAGACCTGCTTAGAGATATGAGAAGATGGGTTGACACGAAAGATAAAAATCAAATACTGGGTAAAAATAGAACATATTTACCCGTAAAGGACACAGACAAAAATGTAAACAACTTAATTCAGCGTCATTCTGATATTGTTGATACAGCAAAGCGTCTTGGAATTCTATAATGAAAAAAATTAAGATTAAAAATACTATAAGTGAAGTTTTTCCAGATGCTTCTAAGGGTGACTGCGATGTCTTTGCAGTTTTCGACTTTGACGAAACAGTTGCTATAACTGATTCGAACATACACGTCGTTGACAAAGAATCAGGAGAAAGAAAAAGATCTTTTTCACCTGATGAATATGCTGTTAAGTTTGGTACGGGCGAAGAAAAGTTAGCTGACAATGAAGTTTTCGATTACTCAGAATTTGATGATGTTGATCCTGACACTACAAAAACAACTGAAGTTTTTGAAATATTAAAAAATGTAGTTGAATGCGGGGTAACGTCAGCTGCAATATTAACTGCACGAGGTAAAGATGCCGAGCCCGGAATTAAATCTTTTCTTTCAAAATTAGGTGTAAATTTACAGGTAATCGATGCAGTAAGCACCTCAGCTCCATCTGCTAAGGCTCAAAAGTTCAGAGGTTATGCAAGACAATTTAACCCATCTACTATGCATTTTTATGAAGACTCTGACCCTAATCGAAAAGCTGTAGAAGAAATGGTTTTAAATTCACCAGAATTTGAAGGCATCACAGTCTATATCCACAATGTCAAAGATGGAAAAAAAGAAAGCTTAGGTCACGTTGAAGTTACTTACATGCCTGAGCCAGAACCAAACAATCCAATGATAAAAGAAGCCAGGGAAAAAACTGCTGAATTAATTGTTGAGGCGCTAACTGCTACAGATGTCAATCGAGTAGAAAGCATTGCAAGAAGAGAAATAAGAGAATTTCTAAGGCAGAATCTTGAGAAAAAAGTTGTGGCTTTTGTTCAAAAAGAGCTCAAAGGAAGAGACAACGAAAAGGTGATTCGAGATATCGCTGCAAAGGTTATTGTTGATCTCTACCGTGCTCTTTGGGTGAAGAGATCTTTTTGGGAACAAGATTTAAAATAGATTGAACAAATGGACGACATGATGTAGTATTTCTTATGCTTACATAGGAGATAAACAGCATGCCTCAAAACACTAATCTAGAACCCGTTACCTTACCAATGCCACTTCGTTTTGGCGAAGACCCGCAAACTGAATTTGTTAATGATCTTGATGCACTTCGTGTTGAGCTTGTTGATAGTCCGACTGCTGAGCAGATTCGAAATGTTGCGTATCGCTATGTAAAAGCCACCTGGGCCGATTCCCCCGAAGAAACTGACCCCTTGAATGCCACTCAGCGCACACTCTCTGAGACTCTTGAAGATGTCTTGCAGTTTCGTGCACTACCTGCAGGAATGGAAGCTATGTCCTTCACGTTCCTGGTCGGCGGAATCGATCTCCAAACTGTTACTCATTTAATTCGCCACCGAGCCGGAACATTTGCAGCGCAATGCACTGGTGATAGATGGCAATCACACAGTCGAGCTCTAGTTCCAGCTGCGGTTGAAAACAGCCCTGAGATTTATGAGCGATGGAAGAATCATGTCGAAGCCGGCAAGAAGCTTTATTCAGACATGATCGATACTAGAAAGATTAGCATTATGGACGCTAGAACAGTGCTTCCTCGTGCTGTTGAAACTTTTTACTATGCAAGGTTTAACTTAAAGGACTTGATTGGCTTTATTAGGCAGCGATGTGATAAGCAAATCCAGCCTGCTGTTGATAACTTAATGGCTGCAAAAATGGCGCTTGAAGTTTGCAAAGTTATTCCTGAGGCAGCAACAGTAATTGGAACCAAGACTCTTACTGGGCCTGCAATGCACTATGTTCGAAACCTTCGTGCTGGCACAGGGACCAATCTTTACTGGCCTGACTCTGACACTGACGAAAAGATTGAATATCACCCAAATGATACGATCTATCAGGCTGAAAGAGACGACGTTAACGGAACTAATCCTCCAGAAGATCAAGCAGGGGAAAATAGCAAATTCCGCCAGCATTGGAACTCTCTTTTAGGTGAAATTAGAGATCTTGAGACAGACTATCGAGATCGAATGGGTCGATAAGTTGCCTTTTGTCAACAAAGACACAGAAAGAAGAAGAGGTTTGATCTTTCAGCTAATGAAAAAACGCTGCACGCTTGAAGAAGTTAACGCTTCTCTAAGAAAAAATAAAGAGAAGCTATTATGTCAAGCAGAGTTTACAATGTGGAGCCAGTATCTTTTTCCTATTGCGTCAAATGACCCAGAACTCTATAGGAACATAATAAAGCTTGGGCACAACCTCGCAGATGTTGGCAAAACACTTTCTGCAAGAGCAAATAAAAAAACTTTATCTTAGCAGAATTAAGAAATGAAAATAAAAGAGCTTGACCTTCACGGCCTAGATCATGCTTGGGCAAAAAAAGTGGTTATTTCCTGGGCAAAAGAAAATATTCCGCCGTACAAGATAATAACAGGAAATTCAGCTTTAATGCAAAATATCGTCCGCGAAGCACTCGGAAATAAATACACTATAAATTACGAAAGTTATCACAACCTAGGAGCACTCATTGTTACCGCTAGATAACCCAAACCCTGAAGTCTTAAGAGTCATGCTAATGGCTTGTATTATAGAGCTAGAAGAAACAAAAAGAAAAAATTCTTTATACTCTGTGTTAATTCCCTTTATGTTTACAGTAGGCCTAGGCTTAGGCTACTACATCGGCATTTCATAATTTTGGAGAAGAAATGAAAGTCTATATCGCATCACCGTTTTTCAACCCTAAGCAAATTGACCAAGTTGAATTTATGAAAAACGCATTGACAGTAACCGGTCACGAATATTTCAGTCCTAAGGATTATTTTGTATTAAATCCTAACGCAACTCAAGAAGATAGGCAGCGCATCTTTGATGTTAATTGCGAAAAGATCCAATGGGCAGATTTTGTTCTTTGCAACACCGAAGCAAAAGATTTAGGTACTATTTGGGAAGCAGGCTACGCTTATGGAATCAATAAGCCAGTCGTTTTCTTCGCTGAAGGACTTCCTGAAGGAAAGTTCAACGTCATGCTAAGCGAAGCAGGAAAATCAGTTAATACTGATAGAGAACAACTTATTGACTATCTTGAACGTGTAAATGAAGCAGGTGAGCTTATTTTTGAGCAATACACGGGATTTACTCAATAGCTATGAGACACGATATTATCACTGAAGAAAATGCTGATAGGTTTAAAGAGCATACTCAAATGCCGAATTTGGTCTTATATCCTATCAAAAAAATAGATGATAATATTTTTAAAGTCGACAAAAAAAGCACAGTAGTTTTCTGGGGCAATGAAGATGGAAACAGCATTAAATCCGCTACTGTTAATTTGAAAACTATTGGAAAATTTGACGGGACTTTTGAAGATGCTTTAAGTGTTTTAAAAACAACTCTCCCGCCTTCTCAAGCTTTTTTAATTTACTTAGATGGGAACAGTATTTGCAGAGCAATGGTTCCCATGAAAAGATAGGAAAAATTTTATGAATATTAATCAAACTAAAGAGATGTTAATTGACGCACATGTACAGCTTTGCTCCTTTGAAAAATCAATGGAAAAAATTGGAGTAAAAGAGAAGTACTTTGATCTTGAATTTGAGTGGATACAGACATGCATTGGTTTGTGTGAAATCTATCAAAACTGTAGTGATGATTTTGCAAGAACTCGTGCCTTGGAAAAAATTAACTTTCTTCTTGGGTTCGAAGATCAAACCTCACAGCTTTCTTTCAAGTTTGCACCTTCTGATTCAGCCTCAAAGAGCAAATTTGCTCTGAGTAAATCAAGGTCTAAAGAAAGCTTTGAACAAGATCTTAGTTTTGAGAATGCAAACTTCAGTGACGATCAATAAAAGAAAGCCAATACTGGGCGACGAAACCATAGTTTGGCCAGGAACGAAAGTTATTATCAAAAGCAGCTTATCGCAGGGTATAGTTATGCATTCAATTAAGTACGGAGAAACTTACTTTGTAAGATCCCTCGAAGGAGAAATCTTGCAACTTAAAAAATCAGACATGGAGATTATGTCATGCGAGTAATGATTACAGGGGAAGCGGGATTTATTGCAAAAAATCTTCCCGCATCTTTTGAGGCGTTAGGTCACGAATTTGTTTCTTTCCTAAACAATAGAAACTTGGTCTGTCTTGATACAGGTGAACCCTGTGTATACAGAAACACAGAAGATCAATGGGCAAAAGAGCTTTCTAAGAACGAAGTAGATCTAATAGTCCACAATGCTGCTGTAGTCGGGACTGATGTTGTTGCCTTAAATAGTTCTGAGTCTACACAATCTAATGTGACGGGAACATACAATATCTGCAGAGCTGCAAGAAAACTTAATATTCCTGTGTGCTATATCGGAACCACAGTGATTTACGATACAGCTGCATACCAAAGAAACATCATTCACGAAACTTCAGTGAGGCTTCCAAGGACTCTTTATGGAATTCAAAAAAGAGCATCTGAAGATATTGTGATGTCAGTTTGCAATAACTACAACATCGTGAGGCCCTTGTTTGCTTATGGGGGCGTCGGTGATATGAACAGCCTGATATCGAAGACATTTTATGCTGCTACTAAGGGTGTAGAGGAAATAGACATGTTCCTTGACCCAACAAAAGTTAAGGATTACATGCATGTTGAAGATTTCTGTGACGGAGTTGCTCTAGCGTGCCACAGTCAAGCATGGGGCACCAGCTTTAATATCGCAGCAGAAAACCCGCATGATACTCGAGAAATCGTAAGTGTAATGGAAAAAGTCTCTGGGCTAGATTTATCGCATAAGATAAAATGGCATCCTGAAACTGATTATCTAGGAAATCATAGACTAACCTCAGAGAAATTTAGGACAGCTTTTGACTGGGAACCTAAGTATACCCTAACGTCAGGAATCGAAGAAGCCTGGAGATCAATCTCAGGTTCAGGTGATAGCGCTTACAACCCCTTAAGATATCTTGATGAAGCCAAAGAAAAAGGCGTAGATCTGACACAGTTTTACTAGACTGAGATTTTCAATGACAACAGATCTTCCTGATAATGTAATTCCTTTTCCCATGGAAAAGTTGCAACCACAAGAAAAACCCATGAGCCCCATGAGTTACCTTGAACTAATCAGGCAGAAATCTGCAAATGAAATGTCAGACGATGAGCTTGTATTTTGCCTTCTTAATACTCCTTTGAGTGCACTGGGAGATTCTTATGATGAAAAATTCTGGTCTAGAAGAATAGCTTTTCTTTTAAAAGTCGGCACTACACTCGGGCACCCAGATATAGTTGATGTATTTCAAGATATTCTTCCTACAGACACAGTCGAGTTTGAAAAGCATAGATTTGATGTCTGCGTTACTAGGGATAAAAAAATTGTTACAATTTGTGAAGTCAAGTGTCTGGCAGGAATAAGTGAAAATCAATTAGAAAAATATAGTGAAAAATTAAAAACAAAAAAATCCGAAGATGCGCCTAGATTGCTGATAAGCCTCTTCGATCCTAATTACGACCAAGTACCTTTACCCTGGCAAGACATTTCTTTGTGTTACTTTGCCGAATGCTTTAAAGAAATATCTGAAGTACTTCCTAAAAACCCAGCAATTGCTAATGACTTTCTTAACTGTCACGATTTTTTAATTCTTGTCGATGAGTTAGCTTACAGATTCGATGGGGACCTCACAGCGTTTCAAGAAGGAAAATCTGGTATGATGAGACTGAAAGAAATGTCACTAAATTGTGGGCTGTTTAAGCCACTAGACAGAATAGTACAAAGTATATGCATGTCATCAGCATGCAAAGAATTAGAAAAAAGCCAAGAAAAATTCTATTGTCATACAGGAAATACAAGGGGAAACAATTACTTTAACATATACACTTATGTTGGCGAAACTGAAGTCGGAATTCAATTTCAAAATAACGCCTTAAAGCTTTACAGAAATAGCTCGGCAAAAACGCCCGCCCTAAATAAAAAGCTTTCTAAGATTGCAAAGAAATTAGGGTCTAATAAGAGATTTAGCGATGACAAAGGCAAGGGCTTTAGATCAATCAGATTAAATCCTATCAAGGTTTCGCTCGATCCCTGGAATTTGAATGGCTCTCGAGAAATTATAGACATGTCTGTGGATGCGCTTAGCTTATTAAATCTAATTGATGTGTAAATTTGATTTTTATATGGTAAAATTTCTGCATGATTAAAACTGAAGACTGGATTGAGTACTTTCCGCACGAAACCCCGCGCGAAGTTCAAGAGGATGCAATTAATAGCATTTTAAATTCATTTTTATCTTCTGATAAGAAGTTTTTTATTGCAGAAATGGGGACAGGTTGCGGAAAATCAGCGATTGGTGTCACAGTCGCCAGATATCTCAACTATGTTGTTGGAGAAGAGATTGAAGGTTTTGGCAAGGGAGCATATTTTGTGACCACCCAAAAGATTCTTCAAGATCAATATGTCAAAGATTTTGGTGGATATGGACCAATGAGAAGCATAAAGTCAGCTTCTAATTATCAGTGTGCTTTCCACAAGAAAAACAATTGTGCTCAGTCGCAAGCTCTCCTCAGGTCAGTTGAAAGAGATACACCCTTCTTTAAGACTTGCTCTGGTCATTGCAATTATAGAAAAGCAAAAGATGAATTCTTAAGATCTTCTGAGTCTGTTGTTAATTTTCCTTATTTTTTGACTGAGGCAACTTATAACGGAAAAATTACTCCTCGAAACTTTCTTGTACTTGACGAATCTCATAATGCTGAACAAGAACTCTCAAGGTTTATTGAAGTTACAGTTTCTGAGCGATTTGTAAAAAGCACGCTAAAGATGAATTGGCCAGGAGAAAAGAGTCAGCTTAACTCTTTCTTGTGGATTAGAGATAAGTACTTTCCAAAAGTCAAAGATCGATTAAGTCACGTCGAAGGCATACTCAAGAAGTTTGAGGGCTTAAAGGAAAAGCTTGAAGAGTTCGCCGGTTTTGCAAAACAGCACGACATGTTAAAATCTCATGTTGATAGATTGTCTACCTTTATCAGGCACTATGATAAAGAAAACTGGGTCTGTGAATATGACTCTGGATATGGTAGAAAGCTAGCAAAAACTGTCTTTAAGCCTGTAGATGTATCAGACTTTGCTAAGGACTATTTACTTAGGCTTGGCCATAAAACTCTTTTGATGTCTGCAACCATTGTAAATCACAAGTCTTTTTGCAGATCACTGGGTATCCCGCTAGACGAAGCCGAGTTTATCTCAACTCCTTCGCCTTTTCCTAAAGAAGGGCGCCCAATAGTTGAGCTACTGGTCGGCAAGATGAACGCAAAAGAGATAGATAACACTCTTCCAGTTTTATCACAAACTGTAGAAGAGATCTTAAAGATGCACCCTGGAGAAAAGGGTATCATTCACTGCCACACTTTTAAAATTGCAAAGTATCTCTGGGAAAACGTAGGCGAAGGAAACCCTCGTCTTCTTTTGCATGACACAGACACCCGAGATGAAGTGCTGCAGCAGCATATGAAATCAGAAGAACCTACAGTTTTACTCAGTCCATCAATGCAAGAAGGCGTCGATTTAAGGGACGACTATTCAAGGTTTCAAATAATTTGCAAAGTTCCTTTTCCGTATCTTGGAGACAAGGTTGTTAAAAAGAGAATGTCAAAGTGGCCTGAATGGTATGCGACTCAAACAGCAAAAACAGTAATACAAGCAGTTGGAAGAAGCGTAAGATCGAAAGACGACCACGCGGTGACTTATATCTTAGATCAAGGCTGGCGGTATTTCTATGATCGTCATAGGTCGTACTTCCCCAAAGACTTTAGAGAATGTTTGCAAAGGTACTAGTTCGTGGATCAGCCTGAAGCCAGTAGAAACTTGCTAATCCAAATCCAGCGCGGAGACTTAGTCACGCTTCATCCTCGCCGCACAAAGCGGAATAAAATATCAAAGCCTTGCATCTGGAATCCACTTAAAGTAGTTACTTGGAATGAGGACGTAAGCTATTTTTACAGCGGATTGTACACTGAAATCCAATCAGGTATTGTCATCAAGAAGCACATGTATACAATGTGGCATGGAAAACTATTTCAAGGTGTTGAAATTATGACTGCTTCAGGTCGCGCACTGCTAAGCATATCAGACTTTAAAAATATAGAAATTTTGTAGATTTAGTTCAAAACACTAATATTTACATTTGATATGTTTCCACTTATTCCAAATTTTGAGCTTGACGCATTCAAACGCACGACGTACAAGGACCTGTATTTCGGGAAAATTGTTAAAAAAATTACCAGGGAAACACTCGACGACCCTTGTTTTATGAATCCAAGAATAAAAAATCTTTTAGAAGACATCGAAAATATTAGCGAATCGCTAGAAGACCAAGCTGATATTAATCCCCTTGGTTCTCCTGCAAAAGAAACTAAGCGAAGAATTGAAGAGATATACCAAACTGCAAAGCGCTTAGGTGTTTATCCTGATTGATGCATACTTAATAAGGTATGATCACTTTTGTTTTAATACTTCTTGTTCTTATTGGAATCCATGAGCTTGGGCATCTGGTCGCTGGGCATTTACTCAGAGTACAACCTAAAGTTTTTTCCATCGGTTTTGGGCCTGCACTCCTAAAGTGGAATTGGAAAGGCACGCTCTGGAAGCTCAGTCTATTTCCCTTGGGCGGCTACGTTAGATTTAAAGGTGATCAAGAACTAGACTCAACAGATCCGACTACTTTTTGGGGATGTGCACCCTGGCGCCGAGCAGCTATCGCTTTCGCAGGACCTGCAGTCAACTTAGTCTTTCCATTCTTTCTTTATTTTTTCTATGCGTGGGGTCATGAGGTTCCTAGGGGGCCAGACGATCTCCCACCTCCTCCTGGAGCTCAAATTGCAACCATAGATGCTCCTTGGGCTGCCAACATCTCATGGACAATCACAACAAACATGTATGGTTCAATGTATGACGGTGTAAAAGCAATGATAACTAAGGCACCCACTCAAGACACGCTAGGCGGGCCTGTGATGATCTATGAGATGTCAAAGGCTGCAGAAGAAACAACTATAAAGCAAAAAGATTTAGGTCATGTAATTGATCTTTTGGCAATGCTTAGTATTAATCTCGGCTTTTTAAACCTGCTCCCTATACCCGCGCTTGACGGGAGTCATATAGTGCTGTCAGGCGTAGAGACCGTAACTAGAAAGAAGATATCATATCGAACTCGAATGCGCCTCACCTTAGTTGGGATTGTTATGCTGTTTTCAATCATGGCGTTCGCAATATATTCAGATGTTGCCAGATACTTTCTGTGAGGCTAAGTTATGAGAAATCTTTTAATAGTAATGACAGCATTTGCCCTACTAAGCCTAGGGTGGTTCACGCCATCTTACCAATCTGCTGACCTTATTATCCATGGGCACGATCACACCTGGGTTGGAAGCTATGCAAATATTAACCTTCAAATCGTCCCGCCAAAAGGCTTGAAGCTAAAGGAAGATGCGCCCCTTAAATTAAAAGTGAGTGTGACTCCTAATTTAACAACTGCCCCCGATGTTTTAAGCGCAAAAGAAGAAAATTTTGTACAGGGAATCGCGACTTTTAGTTTCCTTGTAAGAGGTAAAAAACCAGGCCTCGGAAATGTGACAGTTGCCGTCACGTACTTCCTGTGTTCAGACACGATCTGCAAGAGATATGATGCTACAATCAGGCATCCTGTCTATGTCAAAAAAAATTAGTAACAGTTTTTTCTTTAAAAAGAAGCATAAATTTAACATAGCTCTTGACCAGAAAAGACATCAATTTTTTGTATTTAAAAAATACTGAACCGATTATCTAAAAGCATCATACGTAATACTATGTTCACAACCCGCAGTAATGTCGCTGCGCCTATTAATACTCTATGGGAGATTTCAAAATGAACTTAACACAATTGCCCAATACAGGCGTAAGTAGGGATACAGCAACAACAGCTGCTCCTGCAGGCCTCGTTGGTGTCGCTGAAGCACTTAATCAAACAGGTGTCTTCATTTACTCAAAGTCTGCAGTTAAAATTTGGACTTACAGCGGCGACGCTTGGTCTGAAGCTATTGCACTTTCCGGAGATGTTGGATCAAGAACACACACTGTCGATTGGGCAACCGCAGATCGACTTTGGATACAGTCTCTGGAAGCAGGTTCTGTAACAGTGAGAATGGTCGCACAGACCGGCGCGCTCGGAGCAGCAAACCTCGGAAGCCCAGTAAGTACATGGGCCAGCCTCACAGACACTCCAGGTAATTTCACAGGTCAATCTGGAAAATACGTAAAAGTAAAAGATGACGAGACTGGTATTGAATTTGTTGCATCTGCCGGAGGCGGTGGAGGATCACCTGATGGTGTAAATGGCCAGATTCAATATGCAAACAACGACGAATTCACAGGCGCAAGCTTGATCTTCGACGACACAAACAACAATATTGGTCTAGGCACACACACGTTCAACACCAACCTATCAGGAAGTATTGCACTCCAGGCAGGTGCAAAACCCTCCGCGGGAATCGCAAATCAGGCTACAATAACAGCAGCCCAAGCTTTGGAACCCGCCTACACTGATCTTAAGCTTCTTTGTCACTTTGAAGACTTGACTGATTCCTCCACGCTAGACAATGGTTCTGCTGCGGTAACGGTCGCAGGTTCAATTTCCGCAGAGGCGGCGAAGTTCGGATCAAATTCGCTTAAGTCGGAATCTGGAGGAGCGACAGGAAAAGCTTGGTCAATAGCAGCCACAGGCGATGAGTACAATCCAGGAACAGCAGACTTCACAATTGAGTTTTGGATGAAAGCATCTGCAAGCATGATATCAGGTTCTAAGTTTGTTTTTGGTACTGACGGCTGGCGCTGGGGCGGTCCCGCAAGGCAAATCGCATTCTTAGGCAATAGAATTTATCAAGGCAATAGTGCTTACACTTCTGGAATGACCATTCCAGCAGACACTTGGACACACATCGTCATTCAAAGAAGAGGCGGAACTTTAGAGTACTACATGAACGGTGAAAACACCGGTACCAGCTACACCAATTGGGGCGGAGATATAACAGACTGGGCAGGATTCCAAGTCGGAAGAGACGCATCCGACAATTATGGTTGGGATGGCTATATTGATGAGCTTGCTGTTGCCATTGGAACTGCAAAGTACACAGAAAACTTTACGGTTGCTACTGAGGCTCACTCTTCAGACACAACAGCAGCTCCGGCAGAACTTTGGGTCGGTGACGGAAGCAACAACCTCACACAAATCAGTCCTCACAACGCAGCCGGAGAATGGGAATTCTTCTCTAAGAACGTTGAAACAGGACGAGTAGTTAGAGTCAACATGGAAAAAATGATTAAGCGCCTAGAAGAGATTCACGGCGAAACATTTATGGAAGAGTGGTATATGACACCAACGCAAAATCAGAATATTGAAGTTATAGATGCATCTACGGTGCTACCTGAAGCAAACCCACCAGAATAATTTTAAAAAATCTGGCCTCCGAGAAGCCTGCTCACTATGGGCAGGCTTCTCAGTCAGGTAAGAACATTTCGGGATCGACTCCCCACCAGAACATTTAATAGTGGTTATCATTGTCAATGAACATTCAACACAATCGATTGGAGATGTAACATGAACTTGACACAATTATCTAACGCAGGCGTAAACAGGGATACAGCGACTACTGCTGCTCCTGCAGGTCTTGTTGGAGTCGCAGAAGCACTCAACCAAACAGGGGTCTTCATTTACTCAAAATCTGCAGTTAAAATTTGGACTTACAGCGGCGACGCTTGGTCTGAAGGTATTGCACTTTCCGGAGCTGTCGGCTCAAGAACACACACTGTCGATTGGGCAACCGCAGATCGACTTTGGATACAGTCTCTGGAAGCAGGTTCTGTAACAGTGAGAATGGTCGCTCAAACAGGATCGATCTCTTCGTCCCAATCCGGAAGCCCAGTAAGTACATGGGCTAGTCTTACAGACACTCCAGGCAATTTCACAGGTCAGTCTGGAAAGTATGTAGTAGTAAAAGCTGACGAGACCGGCATTGAATTTGTCGATTCGAGCGGCGGTGGAGGAACGCCAGACGGGTCTAATGGTCAGCTGCAGTATAACAACGACGGCGAGTTCGGAGGAGCAAATTTAACCTACGATAGTGCAAACGCTAACTTAGGACTTGGAACATCAAACTTTGCAGACAATTCAAATACTACTTTAGTTATTGCAAACGGAACACCTCCGTCTTCTGGGTACGATGGCCAGTGTGCAATATATGCTCAGGATGTTGAAGCATCCGCCGGAAGCGCAAATTTATTACTGACGTTTAACGGCACTAATGGTGACACTTCGGTAACTGACTTAAGTGGAAATGGCCACACCCTTACAAGGAAAGGAACAGCATCGCTTACGACCACAGACAAAGTTTTTGGTACAGCTGCTCTTGATATTCCCGATCTAAGCTCAGGTTTTCAAGCTGATGCGCACAGCGATTTTGCTTTTGGCACAGGCGACTTTACAGTAGAAATGTGGGTAAAGGGTGATGATACTTCGTGGGGCTTTTACAATTCAAAAGGCGGCTCAGGATATCAGTTTGGTATCTTTGTAGCAAACAATACATACTCTGTTTACAAAGGCGGATGGCAAAACTCTGGGGTCGCTTATGACCCAGATTCTTGGGTGCACGTTGCACTTGTAAGATTTAGCGGAACATCTTATTTCTATGTAAACGGAAATGTAACAAACTCTTGGGTTGATACAACTGATTATACTGACAACACTCCAATGATCGGAAACTATTACGCTGCGAACAACTCATGGGATGGAAGAGGTAAAATTGATGATTTGAGGATTGTAAAAGGCACAGCAGTTTATACAGGAAACTTTACACCTCCTACACAGAGTCACGGAAATGTTCAGAGCTATAGTGAGCTTTATGTCATGGACGAGTCAGGAAATGAAACAAACATTTCTCCTCACAATGACAACGGCGAGTGGGAGTTCTTTTCAAGGAATGCCAAGACAGGAAAATGCGTTAGAATTAACATGGAAAGAGTTTTAAAAAGATTAGAAGAGCTTAATCCAGGAGAAAAATTCATCGAAACTTGGAACGAAAAATCGTCCCCTGAACTTACCAGTTTTGATCATAGTAACCCACCAGAATAATTTTTTAAAAAATCTGGTATTCAAGAAGCCTGCCCATGTGGCAGGCTTTCTTGTGTAAATCTTAATTTTGCTGCGTATAATATGCGCAGGAGAAACAACACGTGTCATTTAAAGATTTCAAAATACCAAACCGCTTCGTAGGCCTGCATGCTCACTCTGGGTTTTCAACCTACGACGGCCTTGGATATCCAGCCGATCATATCGATTTTGTCCTAGAAAACGGTATGGACGCATGGGCACTAACAGATCACGGCCACGGATCAGGATTAGCCCACGCTCATAAGCATTATGAGAAAATGAAAAAAGCAGGTAGGAAATACCGTCAAGTTTACGGTGTTGAGTTTTACTTTGTTGAAGATCTAGATGAGTGGAAGCGGCAGTACGAAGATCATCGCGCTCGTATTAAAGCTGAGCGAGACGCAAAGAAAATAGAAGCTCTAGCAACAACAGACGTTAATGTCGACAACGAAGACGAGTTGATGTCTGAGGGTCACACTATTGAAAACGAAGATGAGTCTAAGCAGGGGTCGAAAGGTAAGCCTGAGTGGATGCGCCGATACCATCTGTGCGTCACAGCTAGAAACCCAAAGGGCTTAGCCAACTTGTTTACTCTTGTTAAAAAAGGCTACAGAGAAGGATTTTATCGCTTTCCTCGCATTGATTTTAAGATGCTTAAAGAATATGGCGAAGGACTTAGCGTAACTACTGCTTGTGTTGGCGGCATTTTTAGCGGAAGAACTTTTCAAGAGTTTCCTGACTTGACGTTCGACCAGCTTGGTCCCGAGCTCCTGGACGATCCTGCTAAAAAAGCTAGTTTAATGAGGACCTTAGGAAATCTTACTGGTCGGTTTGTTGATGCAGTCGGCGAAGAAAATTTCTTTTACGAGATGCAATTTAATAAGCTTTCAGCACAACACTTGGTCAATAGAGCTCTAATAGACCTCCACGATCAGACTGGGGTTAAGCTCGTTAGTACTTGTGACTCACACTATCCCACGCCTAACAAGTGGGAAGCCAGAGAGCTCTATAAAAAACTCGGTTGGATGGGCAAGGAGATGACTCCACTCCCTGAGTTTGATGAGCTTAAGTGTGAACTTTATCCAAAAAACGCCGAGCAGGTTTGGGATGAATTTGAGAACGGCTGGAACAATTATGACTTTTATCACGGCCGAGAAGAACTTGTAAGAGATAGCATTGAAAGGACTCACGATCAAGTCTGGGATCGCTACCAAGACATGTGGGTAGATTCAAAGGCAAAGCTGCCGAATTACGCTGTGCCTCAAAAGAGTCATCCCTGCTATCCTTCTGCGCCTGACGAAACGCCATTCCAGCAATTAGCGCTCAAGGTAAAGAACGCAATGATTAGCACGGGCCTTGCTTCCAAGCCTGAATATGTTGCTCGTGTTAAAGAAGAGCTTGACGATATCAAGTTTCTTGGTTTTGAGAACTACTTCTTGACTATGCATGACGTGTTCCACCTCGCAGCTGAAAAGACTTTGTTTGGTCCTGCTCGAGGTTCAGGTGGCGGATCGCTCGTCAACTATCTATTAGGTATCACTCAGGTTGATCCTATTCCATACGGTTTGCTTTGGTCCCGATTCCTTGGACGCCATCGAACTTCTTGGCCTGACATTGACTCTGATGCTGGTGATCGTGATGCGCTTATTGACGCAGCTAGAGAGCTTTTTGGTGAGGATGCAGTTATTCCTGTCTCTAACTTCAATACTCTTAAGCTCAAGTCTATTGTTAAGGACGTCGCCAAGTTTTATGATGTTCCTTTCCAGGAAGTGAATGCGCTTACAGGGCCTCTTCAATCTGAAGTTGAACCTCATGCTCGAGATGCCAATACTGAAAAGTCTGTGTTTGTCCTCACACACGAGGATTGCATGAAGTACTCTAAGAAGTACAAAGATTTCATGGAAGAGTACCCAGATGTTGAAAAGCATGTGAGCACCTTGTTTATGGAGCAGCGATCAATCGGTCGCCATGCAGGAGGTGTATTAATTGCTGATGAGCGTGAACTTGAGCAGACAATGCCCTTAATATCAGTTCGAGGGGAGTTACAAACCCCTTGGACTGAAGGTATGAACTTCCGCAACTTAGAAGATAACGGATTTATTAAGTTTGACTTCCTTGGCCTTACACTGATGAAAGACGTTGAAAACTGCATTAAAAGAATTCTTCGCAAGGACAACGGCGAAAACCCTTCTTTTCTCCAGATTAGAGATTACTTTGACAAGCATCTTAACTGCAGGCACGTCGGACAAGACGACCAAAAGGTTTGGGAAAACACTTATCATAACTCGTCCTTTGCGCCGGGCATCTTTCAGTTTACTGCTCAAGGCGCCAGAAACTTCTGTCATCAAGCTAAGCCTCGAAACATTGAGGAGCTTGCTGCTATTACTGCCATTTATCGTCCTGGCCCACTTAAGGCAAATGTGCATGTTAAGTACGTCGAAGCAGGCAAAGACATTGAAAATATTCAATATGCGCACCCTATCATCGAAGAGGTTTTAGGGCCAACAAGAGGTTTTATTACGTTCCAAGAGCAGTTTATGACTCTCGCTGTTAAACTCGCAGGGTTTTCGCCAGGCGAATCAGATAAGATGCGCAAAACTCTTGTGAAGAAGTCTTTGGACACGATCGGCAAAAAAGGTTCTGAGCGTGATCAACTTCGAAAGCAGTTTGTCGAAGGTGCCGTCCGACTTCACGGCCTAGACCCAAAGGACATGAACGAGCTTTTTGACAAGATCGAGTTCTTCTCTCTTTACGGGTTTAATAAATCACACGCTGTTGCTTACGCAATCGATAGCTACTACGCTGCGTGGCTATACACCTATCATCCTAGAGAGTGGATCGCTACGGTTCTTGAGTCTGAAAACAATTCACCTCAAGGGCTAGCAAAAGCCATCCGAGAATCTAAGGCGCTAGGCTATAAGTTTGCTCCAGCAGATGTAAACTACTCAGGCGATGAATGGACATACAATAAAGAGTTGCAAGCTCTCATGCCACCTCTTTCTTCAATTAAAGGGTTGGGTGACAAAGCAATGGAAGAAATCCTAGAAGCTCGGCCTTTTACAAAACTAAACGACCTCTTTTATGACGAGGGCGGCCAGTGGAGGCACTCCAAAGTCAACAAGACTTGCTTTGAAGCGCTTTGTCAAATTGAAGCATTTTCTTCTCTTGAAGAACTAAAAGAAGGCAAGATAGAAAATCATAGGCAGTTGCTGCAAATTATTTCTGAAAACTACGAAAAGATTAGGAAGGGCAGAGATGCAGAGCCCAAGCTAAGAGAAAGATTAGTCCGGATTGGTGAGCAGATAAACGACGAGTTTGGCAAAATACTCAGAGTTTACGAAAAAACAAAAATGTCAGAACTTCAGGAGCAAGCTTGCCAGCATATTTATGCCGGAAATGTCTCTGACTGGTGTTATAGTGAGCATATTGCTGAGTTAGTCAAAGATATTGGTCACCCACATCCTAAGCGTCAAGCGCAGCTTGATAAATGTTTCGAGCGACTTCAAAACTATTACGAGCGACGAGACAAAATAGCAGAGCGCATCGACAGCCTGTTTAGTATCGAAAACGCTCTTTCTAGCGTTTCTCATATTGACGATTGGTCAAGAGATGAAAAGATAATCTTATACCAGCAAATCACGTCATCGATTAATAACTCTCTAGTCTTTCCAGCCGAAGTGATGCGAAGAATTGAAAAAGCTGATGTTAAGTCTATTTGCGAAATGACAGGCGGCGACAAAGGCGTAGCCTGGGGATGCGCAGCTGAAATCATTAAAAAGAAGACTAAAAATGGCAAAGAGTTTTATCGCATCAGGATGATGGATGACCAGAATCGCACCGCATGGCTTCGTGTCTGGGGCAAGTTCTTTGACTGGGGAGAAGAGAGGGGCCAAAAGATCTACTACGAACCCCAGCCCTTCTCTTATTGGCTTATGGAAACTGAAGTTGATCCTAATTGGGGCGCATCATCAGCTGCTTGGAAAATGAGAAAGATACCTGTTTACGATGATTAAGCCGGGTGAGCTAGTTCGTGTAATAAAAACTGCAGTACAAGACAGCAGATTTTTAAACAAGGTCGGCGTTTTAATACGCGACGACGGCGTGGATGATTGTGGAAATCCAGAAGTATTCATTCTTGTTGAAAGTGATATAATATGTGTGTATCCAGACGGGTATGAAATTGTGGAGCAAAATTGATTACTTTTCCCATTAACAAGATCGTTTTAGAAGGCTGTGACCTTTCTGGAAAGACAACTCTCTATAACGAAATACACAAAGCATCGCAGTTTAAGTGGAACATAGACGACAGATCAGGTATTTCTATGTGTGTCTACTCCAAGCTTTATGGCAGGAATGATTTTTATCACCGGCAAAATCTTCACTTAGAGATGTCAAACCTAAACAATCACTTTGTCTTGCTTTATCCAGAAATTCATATTATTCAAGAGAGATTTTTAAGCAGGGGAGATGAAGCTCAAGACATAGCATCTTTGAATGATCTTCACATTCTCTTTGGTAAAGAGTTTGAAAAATATTGTATGCTTCCAAATTTTCATACGTTTCAAACAGGCGAATCTTGTGATCAAGCAAGAGAGATTACTCGAAGACTCCGTTCCCTCGAGCTGATCACACCAGAAAATATTGGCAACTACGTTAACGAGTTTGTAAAGTTTCAACCTAGAAAAGAGTCTACGACAACTAGCTTTCACTTTTATGATGATGGGAATTTTACATTGGTTAATGAAGATATTCTCTCTACTCCCGGAGAAGAAGATTACTACCGCAGCATAAGGGAAAAGTTTCTTTCCAAAATTAAAAATGAAATCAAGGGAAATAATCGGTACAAAAGAAAAGAAACACCTGCGTCACGAAGATTTGTATTTGCAGGAGAAGAATGTATTTCATTTATACAAGCTGTTTTTAGAGATGATTTACTTGATATCCATACTGTCTTTAGATCCTCTGACACAGAAAACAAAACACCAACAGACATACAATTAATACACTTGCTTGGAAAAGATATCTATGATATCCTAGGCTTGAAGCCCGGTAAGCATAAAGCAAGATTTAGGTTTAATATTAACAGCGCGCACGTACTAAGCTAGGAAGTCATGTTTAATTATTTAGATGAAAAACAGGTATATGAGCTATACCGAGACAAGTTTCGCCACGATCTTGCCCAAGCGACAGATGCAGCTTTACACCTTGTCGAGCAAGGCAAGTGGGGCATAGAGCTAAAGAGAGAGCTAGGAAAAGCCCAATACGCTTATGACAGAATGTCTTTTGCGGAGTATAAATTAAAATAATGTCAGATCCCAAACACCGAAGTGCAAAATACCCGCTTAGTACAATGTCTGCACCGATCAAACCTACAGACATCACAAAGCATAAAGCCGAAACCCTTAAAGTCACAAACCACTACGTAAAAAAAGAGTATGACCGACTTTATGAGCAAGCTGACGTCCTTATGAAACAGTTTAATGATCTAGACCGTCGCGTTAAGATAACGTCATTAATTGAGTCAGTTCGAAGAAAATTTATACCTGTTGTTGGAAATAGATATTGGCTTTATATGAGAAGCCCCGGTGATTTTTTTCTAAGCTTGATAGGTAGAGATGAATGGGCAGCAGGCCCACCAGGTGAGTACGTTGCACAAGTTGAAAGATTGGGCGACAGCACCTGGGACGTAATTGACACACATGATAATTTTCAAAAATTTTGGGAAGATTCTCAGGGAGAAAAAAAATGAAAAGAGCACTTGTGACAGGAGCTGCAGGCTTTATAGGATCAAATCTGGTCAAAAGGCTCTTGGCAGAAGACTGGGATGTAGTAGGTGTGGATGATCTTAGTTCAGGGAATCTTAAACTTCTTGAAGGCGTTAACGGCCTACGCCTGGTGATAAATGATTTCGCTTCCAAGTCAATAATTGATGCTATCCAGGCCCAAGAGTTTGATACAGTCTTTCACTTAGCAGCAATTCCAAGAGTAAGCTTTTCAGTTGAAAATCCTGCACTTACTACTGACGTTAATGTCGGAAGAACAGTTTGCCTTATGGAGGCATGTCGAGGAAACATAACTAGGTTTGTTTATTCTTCCTCTTCCTCAGTTTACGGCGGCGCAGATACTCTTCCTACACCAGTGACTTACCCTAGAGATCCTAAGTCTCCATATGCATGGCAGAAGTCTTGTGTAGAAGATCTTCTTAGAACATTTGGAAACTTATACGATTTTGACTCGGTTTGCTTAAGGTATTTTAATGTTTTCGGCCCTAATCAATATGGCGATTCGCCCTATTCAACTGCAATTTCTGCGTGGTGTCATGCAGTTAAAAACGGAACTTCTCTTCGCAAAGACGGGTCAGGAGAACAAAGTCGAGATATGTGTTATGTCGACAATGTTGTAGATGTAAACATTCGTGCTGCAAATCACAAAGGAACGTTTAGAGGTGAACCTTTTAATGTCGCCTGCGGCGATAGAACTAGCAACAACCAGATTCTTGAAGCGTTCCAAGAACGATTCGGCGATTTAGATATTGATCAGGCTCCATTCCGCCCAGGAGACGTCATGCACACCCAGGCCGATATTTCAGAGACAGAACGTGTTTTCGGATACAAGCCACTTGTTAGATTTTGGGAAGGCCTAGAAAAAACATTTGAGTGGTGGAACATTTAATAACATACGTCCAGCAAGATACATATTTACAGCGTCAGGAGCATTTTAATGGGTGGGATTGCATTTAAAGATAGGCAAGGCAGCTCATTAGCTAGCGGAGTCGAAAGACAGTATGTCAAAGCCACGCTCGATGACCTTTTTAAAAATCACTTAAAAGATGCAGGAATCTCAGCTTACGAGCCAGTTGGCTCTACAGGAAAGAAGTCCCTCGCCGGTGATCTTGATATCGCAATCCTTCCGCACCAGGATGATGCTAAGTTAGCAAAAACTCAAATCTATAGGAAACTTGTTGGATCTTTAGGTTCTGATAGAGTGAAGGTGATCGGTCCCAATCTCACAGTCTTGTATCCAATTAAAGGAGACCCAGAAGAGCGAGATGCTCAGGTTGACTTGATGATTGCTCCAGATCTCGAAAGCGCAGGCTGGTTAATGGCAGGTGTTGGAGACGAAGGAATTAAAGGTGTTTTTAGAAATGTAATGCTTGGGCACATTGCTGCAGAGAGAAGCAAAGAGCTTGGATCCCATGAGAAGCTAACTGTCGCCACCCCCGGCGGATTAGGTAGGCTCTCTCTTGATCCTGCGCTTGATCCTGATCTTTCAAAAAATAAGCGAAAGTTTAAGTTAGTAGGCTCGAGAATCACAAGCCCACAAGCAATATTGGACGGTCTAGGTATTCCAAGCAGTCCTTCCGAAACTGCTAGCTTTGAAGGCCTAGTAAATGTCATGACCAAAGAACCTGATTTAAAACAAATGCTTTCGACCTTTAAAGATTATTTATCTCAGAGAGTGTCCAACTCAAAACACCCTCAGTTTCAAAGAGTGCTAAGTCACGTGGAGTCAGTTATGAGTGAAGCTATAATTAGAAACGCAGTAAGAAAGATGCTGGAAATGAAGCAGAATCAGCTACAAGAAAAGATTGTAAAGATAGGTGATGATGAACTTTACGATCTCACAGATGACAACCTCGAAGCTCTGAGAGCATTTATACGCGCTGAGCTTAAAGTAAGCGAATACGATCCTGACGCATCCCGCCAGTCCTACATTGATTCGATTGATGCTGTCCGAAACGATTCGCAGTTTTCCGATGCCATTGCAGCTTATCCCGACGAGTACAGAAAGATAGTTCTGGATTATCTAATGAAGCTTGAAGACGGCCCAGAAGTTATAGCGCCAATGCTATTTTCTCTCTCTGCTGGAAATCCAGCTGCAGTAGATATCAAACCCCAGCTTTTAGATATTCTCCACTATAATGAAGGCCAAGGTCTCGGCCGAGGAGAGCTTTTAACACCTCTTCTTTATGATAAGTCTTCTTGGGTCGGAGGTGCCTCTGCTACACATGATGTCGATATTGGCAAACAAGCCTGGGAGATTAAACACCATAGATCTTTCAACGAACCTTTCGTCTTTGGTGGTGGAGCAAAATCTTTCTTTAGATCACCTAATAAGATTGCTGCTGCGATAAAAGCTACAGGTTACGATATAGACCAGTTGCAAACAATGGGTAGAGACGAAAGCTTGAAAGCAATCGAGGATATTGCTACCAACTACAAGCCAAAGCTTGACGGCAAGGTTATAGACACTTCTGGAAAGCTGCTGCACTTGATTGATCAAGTTGCTAGAGAGCACGTTCTACCCAAGGGAGAGGCAGGCGTTCTTTTGTACCAGTCCAAATCAGCTGCTGGATCGCCTACAAAGACTAGATTTGTTGACAAGGATGATCTTTACTTCTACGCTTTCGGCGGAAGAAAGACAGGTAGATATTTGCTATATGCACCAGAATCACCAAGTCCAGCTCGAGAATCTATGTCACCTCCAGTTGTTGATGAAGAAGAACCAGCGCAGACAGAAGAACCTGAACAACCAGAAGAAAACCTGAACGAGTCAGCGCAAAATCGGTGGCAAATAATAGCAGGAATAAAAGAATAAATCTTCCTGAAATGTGTTATAATCTTTTATAACAAACGGAGAGAGTGTGAAGATCCTCGAAACCCTGTCTTATGACGACGTACTATTAGTTCCTCAATATAGCGATATTCGATCACGTTCAGAATGCGACACATCTGTAAAGCTAGGTCCCGGAGTTGAGTTATCAATTCCAATTATTTCCTCCTGCATGGATACAGTGACAGAAGGAGAAATGGCAGCTGTAATGAGCTCTCTAGGCGGTCTGGGCGTCATTCATAGGTACAACACTCTTGAAGATCAGGCAGCTCTAGTAAAGAATGCAGTAAATTTAACAGGCAGTACTTCACCTATAGCAGCTGCAATTGGAGTAACTGATGATTATATGGAGCGGGCTAAGGCGATAGTTGATGCAGGTGCTTCTGCAATTTGCGTAGATGTAGCGCACGGTCATCACATTTTGGTAAAAGAAGCACTCAGCAAACTCAGGAAAGAGCTTGGAAATGACTTATGCGTCATTGCAGGAAATGTTGCAACACTGCAAGGGATAAACGACCTTTCAGATTGGGGCGCAGATGCCGTCAGGTGCAACATTGGGGGAGGATCCATTTGCAGCACTCGAATTCAAACAGGGCATGGAGTACCAGGATTGCAGACAATCTTTGATTGCGCTCAAACCGACCGAGATGTTAAAATCATCGCCGATGGTGGGATTAAAAACAGTGGGGACGCTGTAAAAGCCCTAGCAGCAGGATCAGATTGTATTATGTTGGGTTCATTGCTTTCTGGGACTGATGAATCACCTGGAGACATAATCTACAACAACGGACAAAAGAGGAAAGCTTACAGAGGTATGGCTAGCCCAGAAGCGCAGTTTGATTGGCGAGGTCGATCTAGCTCTCTTGAAGGTATTTCAACAACTGTACCTTATAAAGGCAGCGTAAAAGACATAATTAATATATTGATGCAAGGCATAAGAAGCGGATTTTCATATTCAGGAAGCAGAACATTAAGTGAATTGCACACAAATTCAAGGTTTGTAAAACAAACCGGGGCAGGAGCGGCGGAAAGTGGGACCCATATTCTCTCAAGCAGCTAAGATTTTACAGAGCTTAATAAATACTTTTGTTGCAAATGAAATAAAAAAAGTTTCTAGCGAAAAAAACGAGGGTAAAACTATGGAATGTGAAAACAGATATATGTGGCTAATTGATCACGGGCACGGAGAATCAACCCCCGGCAAAAGATCACCTAAGTTTGAAGATGGTACACAGCTTAGAGAATATCTTTTCAACAGGAGAGTCTCAAAGTACTTGATGGAAATGCTAGATGAAAATAACGTCTGCTATCATAACTTAGTTCCTGAAGTCGAAAAAGATATTAAGCTTTCTGAGCGAGTGGCACGTGCAAATAACGTAGAAGCAGACATGCCAAAAATTCTTATTTCAATTCACGGAAACGCCTTCGGATCAGACTGGACAAGCCCATCAGGAATCGAAACATATTACTGTAAAGGAAGTGCCAAAGGGGAAACCATCGCCCATGTATTTCAAAATAAGATTGCTATGGAAACAGGATGGAAAGATCGTGGCGTCAAAACTGCAGGATTTTACATATTAAAACATACCAGCATGCCTGCAATACTGACAGAAAACGGATTTTTTACAAACAAGCCAGAATGTAAAAAAATGATGACAGATGAATGGTGCCAAAAAATAGCTTCTGCGCATTTTGATGCTATTATGGAGATTGAGAGTGAGGGTTTATGATTAAAGCAGATGACTTAAAGAAGTTCAAGGACGCAATAGAAGAGGCAATCAAAGACCTTCCTCGTGACATTAATATGAGTTCAAGCTCTGCAAGAAGCTACGCAAGAGATAAGATTTATGATCGTTTAATGGATGAGTTTCAAGTAAGAAACTTAAAACCCCGTGATGTCCCGCCGCTTGAAATAGAAATGGAAATCTAAGTGAGCCGTCGCCATAGACGTGTTCTGCTAAACAACGACATTTATAAGATTATAATAAAGGTATTCAACCGAAAGGGTAGATTCTGGATGGTACGTATTCCGTGCCTAAAAAGATTTTTGGCCCATGAGATTGCTAATGAGATTGCAAAGAGAGTCGAAGAGGAAATAGAGCGTGAGACATCCTGAGTTCATCATATTTACTGGCCCTATGTTTGGATCTAAAACAACGCGACTAATGGCTGTTGTTGATAGATTTAAATACCAGAATAGAAAAGTTCTGGCTTTTAAGCCAATGATGGATGATCGCTATGCGCAAGAAGATATAGTCACGCACAACGGCGGTAAAATAACAGCGAACACAATCCAAGATGCATCAGAAATATTTATGCACCTAGCAGAGTCAGATGACAACTATGACGTCGTAGCAGTTGACGAAGCTTTTATGATAACCGGCATTTCTGATGTTTTAATTTGGCTTTTTCAAAGAGGCATAACTGTTGTAGTTTCATCACTAGATATTTCTGCAGCGTGTAACCCGTTTGAAGAATTACAAAAAATGCTTCCTTGGGCAACCAAGATCGAGAAATGCCCAGCAGTTTGTCCTGTTTGCAGTAGAGATGCATACTACACTTACAAAAAAAATGATGATGGTGTTGAGATTGCAGTTGGTGGAGCAGAGCTTTATGAACCAAGATGTTTCGATCACCATCCGCTTATGAATAAGAGAGAATATAATGATACCTAACCCTAGAGACGTGGATCTTGTCATATATCACAAGAATTGCACAGATGGCTTTGGCGCCGCCTACGCTGCTTGGCGTCTTTTAGGCAATAGAGCCGAGTATATTGCTTGTGCTCATGGTGAAACACCTCCCGATGTCAAAGGAAAGAAAGTCGCCATTTGTGACTTCTCCTTCAAGAATGCTGTAACAAAGAAAATGATCGAAGAAGCTGACGCACTTGTTGTACTTGATCATCACAAATCAGCAATGGTTGAGCTCCACGATATCCCAGACGCAATCTTTAACATGGAAAAGTCAGGCGCTGTTATCACTTGGGAGTTTTTTCACCCTGGCAAAGATGTTCCAAAGTTTATTCAATATATCGAAGATAGAGATTTGTGGAAATGGGACCTTCCGTATTCAAAGGAATTCGCAGCTGCCTTTGATATGGTTCCTTTTGAATTTGAAGAGTTTGAGAAGTTTGAGGATGACTCTGTGTTTGACGACGCAGTTAAAAGAGGCAGCTATATTCTTGCTTACTCAAAAACAGTTGTTAAAAAGATCGCAGACAAAGCGCTTCCAAGAAAGCTCGCCGGGCACGAAGCCCTAGTTGTCAATGCATCTCACTGGATGTCTGAGATTGGAAATGCGCTTTCACCTCACTGCGACCTTGCGTTAATTTGGTTTCATGATCACGTCGACAAGAAGATCCGAGTAAGCCTAAGAGCTTTTCACGATAATATCGACGCCTCAGAGATTGCCAAGCAGTTCGGAGGTGGAGGGCACAAGTCAGCCGCGGGATTTACATGGGAATCGAATATTGAAGATCTTTTTGACAAGCCGAAACGAAGGGCTAGGAAAAAAAGTGACTCCGCAAAACCAAAAGATGATTCGTGATGCAATTCTCGCTGCTGCTAAAAATCTTGAAGGAAAATTACCAGACAGCTCAAGGCATCCTAAAGGTAGAAATCCTTACGCACATATTCCAAAAGTAATTATGAGTATCACAGGAAGCTCATACAAAGACCTCACAGATGATTATTTTGATATCGTTATGGAAATCATTGACCTCTGTGAAAGAAAGCCATTTTAAAACAAAGGAGAAGTAAAATGAAATTCTTAACAAACACAACTGCGCCGATCGCGCTAGCTTTTATGATTTTATCTGGAGCGCCATCAACGTCAATGGCTGATGACCACGCTGTTAATATTACCGGAGACAGTGCCGACTGGACCAAGCGATCCGGGCTTCGCTTCGGATACAACTATATTAACAATGGGCATAATCCTACTAACAACGAGCCTGCAAAGCTTCGTAGTCCTCACATGTTTGCCATCGGATACGAGCTCCAGCAAACTATGTCAGGCGGTGACTGGCTAGACATTCTTTTCATTCAAAACGTTACTATCAGCGGCTTGGAGCAAAGTGTTATTGCTCCCTCTGCAAATATTTTAGTAGGATTTGAAATCAATGACACACTACAGTTAGCAGTAGGCGGCAATATTTCAGCTTACGATCCATCTCCCGACGGAAACTATGTTCACCTCGTGACTGCATTGGGCTTTACTGCTGCTGCAGGCAAGCTTAGTGTTCCAGTGCACATTGTTTATGTCCCAGATGTTAACGGATTTTGGCGCGCCGGAATCACTACAGGCGTAAATTGGTAGAGGCATCATGATAAGATATCTTTTAATTTTTAGTTTATTGCTACCTGCAGCTGCTCAAGCAGAAGAGCAGCGAATCGGCTTCGTTGCAGGATCAACTTACGGAGTGGGCCTAGGGTATAGCAAGCAGTTTAAAGACGGCACCGGCTGGCAAGTTTCAGCCCTGCCCATTGTTGAAGATGACTTTGACGCCACTGTCTTTCTTGGCGGAACTTATTTTAAGACATTAAATTCTACAACATGGGGGCGTGCCTACTGGTCTTTAGGTCTGGCAGCTTTTTATAACCGAAGCACTGACGAACAGTTTGAGTGGATTTGTGATGAACCCGATGTGAACTGCAGAGACGTCAGCTTAGGCACAACTCTTGATGAGGGCGTCATGTTTTCTTTTGGGCCAGGTGTAGGATTGGAGCGCCGATGGAAGCAGTTTGCACTGTCTCTGGAGCTTCCCCTTGCCATTCAGGTTGGCTATGCTGAGCACAAGCCGCGCTTCTTCGGCATTCATCCTATTCCTAACTTTTCACTGATGTATTTCTGGTAAGATGTCTAGATTTCCTGACGATCCAAGCTGTTATGATTGTGGGTGCGATAGCAAACCTGCATGCCCCGGATATCAGGAAGATGGGCGTCCCGAGTGGGACAATGTATGGATGAAGGTAGCCCACAACGTGTCTGAGCGGTCTTATGACCCTAAGTACAAAGTGGGTGCCATTATCGTTACTGAGGATAACACGCAGCTGCTTTCTTTGGGTTATAATGGCAACTATAAAGGTGGCCCAAATAAAGCTGAGTCAGAGCAGCCTGGTGAATCTGGTTTTATACATGCAGAGCAGAACGCTCTTATCAAGCTAGATTTCAATAATCCAAAAGTGAAAAAGATGTACGTCACGCTCAGCCCATGTTCACACTGTGCAAAAATGATTGTTAATTCTAATATCAGTGAAGTCATATATGACAAAGAATATAGAGATCTTCGAGGATTAGACATTCTTCGAGAAGCAGGAGTAAAGGTAAGTCAATACAGTGATTCATGATGTAAATGCTGTATTTGCTGAATATTTATATCCAGACTGGAGCGCTAATGTGAATAGTTTACTTACCAGAGAAAGACTTCTTCAAATTATCGAAGAAGAAAGAAATAAGATTGCAAAAGAAGATGAATGCAAGTCTAACAAAGTTTCTTTAGATATGGATTTAAATAAAGTTTCTAAAGGGCTAAAAGTTTGTGACAAAAAATCTGGGCTGGTATACACTGTTGCCTCCGTAAGCCTAGGCGATGTTTCTGAAACTGATAAAAATGAAGAAAACAGTGTATCATTAAAAACGCCCACAGGGCAAATCTTTCACGTTAGCGAGAAAGAATTTAAAAAAAATTACAAGGTAGAGTAGCAATATGAAAAAGAACGAAGTTGCAGAACTAATTAAGAACACACTTAATGTAAAGTCTGACACGCCGGAAACTGAAGAGTTGAATGAAGCTTTGGTTGCTCAAACAAAAACGTATTCTTTGCCCACTGAGGCGCTTTCACAAGCTAATAAAAAGAATCATTATGAGCTATATGAACAGTACGTCAAAGACTTTAACAGAATTAGCGCAGAACTTGATTCTGTTTCACGCTCAGATGCTAGCTCAAATCACTCACTTTTTAGATCGCTCAAGATTGATGAAACTTTCAATCTTAATGCAATTTATCTTCATGAGCTTTATTTTGCAAATATTGGTGACTTGCAAAGTGAAATCACTATGGACACTCTTTCTTTCATGCGCCTTGAAAGAGACTTTGGATCTTTTGACCAGTGGCAAATGGATTTTCTTGCCTGTGCCACAGCTTCTCGATGCGGCTGGGTCGTTACAGGGTATAATATATTCACACAAAATTATATGAATTATGTAGTAGACTTGCACAGTCTTCAAGTTCCAATAGGTGTTATCCCTGTAATAGTGATGGATGTTTGGCAGCATGCATATTACAAAGATTATCTCAAGAATGTCTCTGAGTACACACAGAATATGATGAGAGAACTAAACTGGAACGTTATTGAGAGCAGATTTCAGCGCGCAGAAAAAGCCGCACAGGCACTCAAGTAAAGGAGAAAAAAATGGAAGAAATGATTAAAAGCGTCATTGTTGAAATGATGCAAAAATTAACAGAGCAAGACTCTCAAGATCAACAAGATCTTCCCGATTCTCTTGACGCACAAATCGACGCGCTCTTAATTAAATACGATACAGTAGCTGCAGACAGCGCAGAACAGAGTGATTTGAGTGAGGAAAAAATTCCTTCCTCTCTTTCTTTTTTGCTTGAGCAAGCTGATGAGCCTGATGCAGAGCCAGAGCCCAGCCAAGTCTTGGATCTAGAAGATGAAGATCAGGCTGATGAAGCTGATTCTGAAGAAGACCTCCCTAGTACAAAACCAAAGCTTGACGTTCAAATGTTTACTGAGAGAGTTGCAAGGCTTGCGTCAATGCCCGATAGGATTCTAGAAATCGTGACTGTCATACTTGTTCGCGCAGAGAATTACGTTAGAGAAAATTACGATGATGCAACTGCCGACGAAATGAAAGAGCTTTTGTATACTGAGCATCGGCTCGAGCTTCCTGAAGAAGCTGTTGAGCGTGTTCTTGACACAGACGTTCCTCCTCCTGCAGCAAGAGGAGCAGGCCCAGGTGGCTCAGGAGGCTGAGTGAGCAAATATAAAGATTTCGATCACAGGAAATCAATACACATTAAGCTTTTGACCGAGACACATGGAGCTTTTAGAATAGAGCTTATTAAAAAGAAGTTGTCAATGCAAGAGGTCTTCGAAGACTTTGCGCAAAGAGTAGTTAGAGGCGATGGGTTTGCACATAGAGTCCTAGACACAATCGCCAGAAAGAAAAGAGAGCGTCATATCGAAAGACTCTCAGATACTGACGCTGAGTCTATATTTGATGCTATTGAAGACGACACCCTCAATCCGGATGATATCTAAATGTTTTCAAAGAAAAAAGATAATCAAGAGAAAAAAATCCAGGCACTAGAGGAAAAAGTTGCCACTATAGAAGATTCGTTAATGAAACTTCTTAAAAGCATTGAGATAATTAGTAGGCGATTAGACACACACGTAGAATTTATTTCATCAATATCTAAGACTAATAATTTGGTTCTAAAAATTTTAGATTTTCAAAACTCACCTCCGGGTCAAAATGACGATGATGCAAAATTTTTAGGTTTTGATTTTGAAGAAGACGAGGAGTAATTATGACTGCATTTGTCGACAAACATGTTTCTAAGTTTATATCCAGAAAGTTTTTAGTCTGGTTGTGTTCTTGTGGTTTTCTTGCAGGAGAACTTCTTACAGGAGAGCAATGGACATTCCTTTCAGTTGTTTATATTGGTGGTCAGGCTGCAATCGATGCTTTCTTAAAATGGAAAGGTAAATGAACAACTTGATTAAATCCATAAAGAAGATTTGGGTATCTTCAAAGTCTGCTGTTCTAGTTTTCGGTGCTTTTATGATAGGGCTCGGCCTATATTTCTTGCTCAGGGGCAAAGATGTTGATCCCTGGGAAGTCTTAAATGAACAAAAGAAGTCTCACAAAGAAGAAATAAAAGCTATAGATGATTTTCACAAAGAAGTAAAAGAGAAAAATGATTCTATTGACAAAAAGCTAAAGTCGACTTTGGAAGAAATAGATAGAAAATACACAGAGAAAAATAAAAAGCTTGATCGCAGAACAAAAAAAGAAGTTGAAAAAATAGTCAAGGATACAAACCTTAGCCCAGAAGAATTAGCTAAAAAATTAGCTGACGCTACGGGTTTATCTTTAGACGATTAAGCGTTATAATAGAAAAGTAAATTGGATGGAGTATACCAATGAGTGAATTTGATTTTGTTGATCACTATGAAGATCAAGAGGAGTCTGCTAACCTTCTACCAGAGAACGAGGCAGAATCAGCAATTAACTGTGCCTTTTTAGGTGTCGGCGGAGGCGGCTGCAAGATTGCAAAAGCGTTCTTGGATTTAGGGTTTACAAAAACTCTTTTAATTAACACTACAGACAAAGATTTCCAGGCAGGCATTGATCAAGATCACTTGCTTGCTCTTCCAGGTGCTGACGGAGTTGCAAAGAATATTGAACTAGGAAGAAAGGTGCTTAACGAAAATAGCGCCTTGGTTGAAGATGCACTTCGAACAAGACTAGGCAAAGTCGACTGGCTTTTTGTTTGTGCTGGCGGCGGCGGAGGCACAGGTTCTTCTGCAGCAATTTTAGATCCTGTCTTTAAAAGGTTTCTTGAAATCAATGAAGCATCTGGTAAAGTTGTTTATGTTGTCACGTCTCCAACATCCCAAGAAAAGCTAAACGCAACTATCAAAAGCAACGCTAAGTCACTTGAAAGCGATGTTTCAACTAATCCCCATATAGTCCTCGATAATGAGCGTCAACTAAACGCATTCAGAGGTAAGGTTGGCGTGCTCGGGCTTTACCCTGCAGCTAACAAAGCCTTTGCAAAAATGTTTTGGCAGCTGTTAAGGCTTGCGTGTGAACAATCGCCGATCCAGGCATTCGATGGCAAGGATCTCGAAAGATTTCTAAGTGCTCCAGGAAGAATGGTGCTGGGGTCAGCAATCGTTCAACCCAGCACTAACTTAGGAGTTGAGCTTTATCAGAGTTGCATTAACAACTCTCCTTGCCCCAAGCCAACAGGGCACGCTGAAACGGGAGTTCTTTTACAGGTGATCACTGAGGATCACGCTAACGACGTTGATATTAGCGGCCACTTGGAAGCTGCTACTGCATACGTCGGCGGAAGAACTAACACACTGTTCTCAGGGATTTATGTTCGTGACGCTTTACCTGGCCTTGTAAGTGTTATGGCGCTTGCAGGATTGCCGTGCGAAAATTAGTTTCTTTTCTTTGTGTAGTATTTTTAATTATCCCAAGTACTGCGCTTGGAGACTGTGCGCAAGTCAGTCCTATTAAAAAAGGCCAGACAGCTTCTTGTGATGGAGTTCTAATAAGATCAGATGCTGTACCTAGCGTAATAGTAAATCTTACAACTTCAGAAGAAAAGTGCAAATTAAAACTCAGTGAGCAAAAAGAAAAGTCTGAAGCGTTTTGCAATGCTCAAATCGAAAAAAAGAATACTTGGATTGAAGCTACCAAAAAGCTAACAGAAAAACGAATAAAAATCAAAGATGAACATATTGATTTTTTAACAAAAGAGATCAAAAGATTAAAAGAACCTAGGACAGGAATGTGGATCGCAGTAGGTGTCGTTACTGGTGTTGGAATGACAATGGCGGCTGCTTGGTCACTTAATCAAGTGAAGTAGCCATTATTTCTCATAGAAACGATATTTATAACTGGATTGCATCCGGAGATTTAAATGTCAATTAAAGTAACTGAAAAAGCAGTACGCGAACTCGTTAGAAACTTGCTTGAGCAAGATATAAACCCACGACCTGTCGATGGTTCTTCAATGGCGCAGCTTCCCATTGAACCCGATCCTGTTCTTAGTCAAGAGGATTTAGGACCGCCCGTCCAGGATATCAATTATGAGCCAGCAAATCATGATGAGCTAATGAATGCAGTTGAGATACTGCTAGCTGACGTTCCAAAAAATCTTGTACCTGCTGTTTTTAAAGCGGTTAGAAAACTTGTCGATAAAGCTCTTCGCCTAGCCAAAGAGCGCGCTGAACAAGATCCACAGGACATTGTTTCTGAGAAAGTAAATGTACTACCTTTGCTTGAAGCAATAGTTGAGCAAATAATGCCGTACACAGTAGATATAGACGCTGCTAAAGGCGTCGGATATGATGATCCTGATCTAGAGAAAATTAAGATGAAGGGCGAAGAAGAGGATGAAGAGGACGAAGATCCAGTAGGTTCTGACACGCCACCCGAAAAACCAAAAGCACCTCAGCCTCCAGGCAGAAGAATTTACGCAGTTGTACCTCCAAAATCTACTGCTAAGTCGTACTCCGGGCAAGTCGAAGACGAAGAAGAGAAGCCTGACGCCGACCTTGCAGCAATATTAGGAGACCAACCTAACGTTTCCAAGGCACAAAGAGAAAAAGCACGCAAAGAAAAAGAAGCACAGAAAAAACACAGCGCTGAACAATCTCGTGTTGCTATTGAATTGACGGCAAAGGCAGATACACAAAAAATCCAGATAGCTAAAAAGCTTTTTGCTAGCGACAAAGATCTCGTTAACAAAATAGACAGCCTTGAAGATGAGCGCATGCTCGACACGCTTCTAACTCCAGACCAAGTAATAGATGTTGAAGAAGAGTTCATCAAATCAGATCTTGGACAAGAGCTTGAATCATTACCTACGCTGACGTACAAGGATATGCCTGAAACACTCAGGGGGAAATATGCACCTATTATGCTAGACGTAGGTAAGTCAATATCAAATAGCGCTTTTAGAAATATTAGAGACGCAGGATTTATGAAGTTTCTTGCAGGTGTTGCAATGGGGCCTGAACAATTCCAGGAAGAATTGTTATCAATTACTCAAGATGTACCTCAAGAAGCAAAGCCCTTGCAAAAATTTCTTCTTGCTTCTTTGCCCTGGTCTGCGGAGTTTAAGAAAGAAGTTAAAAAAGCAGGAAAGATGCCCGAGCTTGATCCCGAAGCAGCTGCAGATGTTTTGGATTATATGAGAAATTCTTCTGAGGAAGGCAAAGAAGGCGGAACCCTTCTTGATGATTACACATCTTTAGTTCATTACTACTTGGCAGTTAAAAATAATTTTCCAGGTGCCGAAAGTTCAATGCGTAAGTTTCATTTCAACAAAGAAAACGGCAAGAAGGCACTCGAATTAGCAGTCCAAGGCTTGTCAGACCGCGGTGATAAAAAAGGATACAATCAATTACTTGCAATTCTTTCTACAGATATAAACAAAAAAGAGCTTCGCAAGCAACTTGGAAAAGATTTCTCAATTCCAAAATTTGAAAGCCCTCAGGAGGATTAATCTTGAAACACTCACTTCTTAAGGAAATAAGCGTAAACTTAATGTCTACGGCTCCTGAAAGAAAAGTACCTGAATTCTTGCAAGGAATGTCCACAATGCCTTCTTCTTTACCTGTTTATGCATCACCTTCTCGAGTTGACTGGGAAGTTGTTGAGTCTCCTCGAAGACTTCTAAAGTCTTATACATTTACCTCTCCTGAACATCGAAAGCGTTTCTTGATAGAGTTTATGGAAGAGCAAGATCAAATGCACCACCACGCCAGAATGACAATTGATGAAAATGAGATACATGTTGAAATATACACTAGGGATCTTAACACGATTACCGAGTCAGATCATCATCTTGCACGTCTAGCAGACTTAATTTTTACGGATACAGCTAGGTAAGGTTTTGGAACTTATTAACGAAGACAGATTGTTTATATCTAAAAGCCTTGAAGGAAAGATAGGGCCTGAGCAATTACAAGATCCTGTTGCAGATGATATAAGCAGCTTAGTAATTGAGATTGCAGAGTCTCGAATCTATGTTAAACACTTACAAGAAACAGACACGACTATTGAAATAGAAGGCTCATGCTTTTCATCAGATCTCGCAGGAATTTTCTCTGACGAAAAGCCTGATGTTTTAAAGATGCAGCTAGGTAAAGATACTACTCTGACAAAAAATATTAAGTTTGCTGCATGGTCTTGCAAGGCAAACGCATTTGCAGAAGATAATTATGATGTGTCAATAGTCATTACAAAGTCACAATAAAGGAATAAGAGAAATGTCAAAAGACAAAAAGAAGCCTGAGGTTAATAAAGAAAAGCCGCAGTCGACACAGTTTGATAAATTTATCGACGACCAAATTAAGCGCCAGACTAATAATAAAAAAAGAATGCAAGAAATAGTTGGCAATGGCAAGGACACACCTCAGCAGACTTACAACAAGCTTTATCGTGAGCGACCTCAAAATCGCACAGTGTGGAGAAAAAAATGAAAGAAGTATTAAAATCTGGGGAGCAACTCAGAGTTTTTTTAGAAAGCATCATTGAACAAAGCGTTAAAAATGCTCAGAATGTTGTTGCTGAAGAAGAGCGCCAAAGACAGCTAGACCTTTATAAGAAGATGCAAGAGCAAGAAGAAGACGAAGAAAAAAAGGAAGACACAGAGGAAGAACCCGAAGCTGAAGAGTCAAAGGATACAGAAAAATCCGAAGAGGATGCAGAAAAAGATCCTATGCAAAGACCTGCAGCAGCCGATCGTGCTCCAGAAAAACCTAAGACGCCAGGTGATGTTGACTTAAAGAACATTCTTTACTCAATTAATCAGATTAGAAGTGGGCGCTCGCTAAAAGACAGAGATGTAAGAGACAATCTTGATGATTATTTTAACAAGCTTGCTCCTGTCGAACGCCTAGCTCTTTCTGAGTTTTTGGAAGGGCTTTCAGATGTGATTGTTGACGGAATTCCTGCTGCTGATGCAGAATCTCCCGATGAAGAGATTGTGATGCAAGCGTCAAACAAGACTGCTAAAGCTGTCGCAGACAAAGAAAAGAAACAAAATGATGAGAAGCCATCCCCGAGATCAACAGCTTCTCCTGAAACTATAGCACCACCCATTAAAGTTGCACAGTAAGCGAGGTTAGATTGGAAAAGACTACTATTTATTTGCCGCAAGGCGGCACGCTAGAAGTAGAACACACTCAGCAGTTTATTAACAGAGTATGTGAATGGGCTAATAAGCCAGAAGATGAAGTATTGCTAAGAGACATAAAAGACTATATTTATGAATCATTTAAAATTGCGCTTGATAATGGGTCATTAGAAAAAGTAGAATAAAATAGAAAGAATTAAAATGGCTGATCCAATTGATATACTAAGAGAAATAATTCGTGAAGAGACCGAGTTACTTGTTGAGACGAAACTTAGAAGAACCCGCGAAGGAAACAAAGTAGAATTCGCGTCAGAACAGTATATCGAAGAGGTTGAGAAGGATCTTGAGGAGCTTATGTCAATTCGAGATCGACGAGGAATGAGAGAACGCGAAAGGTACGTTCTTTCTCAAGCTGTAAGGCATTTAAGGGCTAGTCTCAAAAGAGCAAGAAGAGCGCATGACAAAAACAATAGAGCTGCAAAAGAAAAAGTAATAATCTCAGAAGAATAGTTTTTGTGTAAATCAAATCTCCCGGTGTATAATAATACCAAAGGAGATACAACATGGGCGCAGTTCACGGTCATCTAATGCATCCTTATGACAACCTCAATTTGAGGTTTAAGGATCTAAAAGCAATATTTGCTCAAATTGCAAACGGCGAACTTGATTCTGTTTGCGAAAAGTTCGACGGTCAGAATATTTTTCTTCATGTTGATTCCAGCGGAACCCCTTGGTTCGCTCGCAATTTATCTGATATCAAAGACGGCAAGGTTTCTTCTAAAGATATTGATAATCGCTTTGCAGGTCGAGGTCCAGTGCACATCACTTTTCGTGATGCTGCGCTGGTTGCAAACGAGTTGTTTTCTGGTTGGTCTGCTGATAAAATCGATCGAGTTTTTGGCAACAATACCTGGTATTCTGCAGAGATCATTCATACCGGCAACCCTAACGTAATTAAGTACGACACATGCGCGTTAATATTTCACTGGGATGGCACGGGTTCTCGAGACGCAGAGACAGGTCATGCTATCTCAACAAAAGCCCACGCTCAAGCGTTTAAGATTTTGACAGACTCACTTCCGCCTACAGTTGATGTGCAAGGCTTGACCTGGAAGATCGGCACGTCTTTTAAGGCGAATCTTAACAAGCTGTCCTACGATGACCTTGCGTCAACTGTGTCTGCCTTGGATGAGGCTTGCAACACTCCGGGCTTACATCACAATGCAACACTCAAGGACTTTGTTGCCAAAAAGATCGAAGAAGATCTTTTGGCTCACCTTAATCTAGGCAGCGACTGCTCAAGCCTCGTCATGGAAAGAATGTTTGATGAAAAAGGTGCTTTGTCTGCTCCTTCCATTACAAAGGGAATGAATCCTTCTCTCAAATCAAGCCTTCGTGATATCATGAAACGCAGAAAGCAAATCAGAGAAGATTATTTGTCACCCATAATCAGAGTGGTCCGAAAAGTTGCTTTTCATGCGCTGGACAACACTGCATCGAATCTTGTTAAAGACCACGACTCAGAAGTTAAAAGGTTGCAATACGAGTACGAGAAGGCTTTGACAACCGCGTCTAATCGAGCCACAGACCGTGACGTTAAGATTTTACAAAAATGTGCAGGTCAGTTGACCGAAAGCACACAGATCACCTCGTCTCAAGAAGGTGTTGTTTTTAAGTTCGACGGTCAATCGTATAAGTTGACAGGAATTTTTGCACCGCTAAATCAAGTTTTAGGCCTAAACAAAGACTGGAGCAAGTAATGAGAGTTGGAATCGTAGCAGGCGCATTTAAGCCTTATCACAAGGGGCATCACCGAATGGTTGAGATCGCTTGTAAAGAAAACGATGTTGTTCACGTGATAGTTTCACTTACGGATAGAAAAAGGTCCAAGCAGATTCCCGTAACAGGTGTTCAAATGGAAAAAGTTTGGAAAGATTACTTGGTTCACATTTTGCCGGAAAATGCCAAAGATAACCTAACTCTTCTACCTTCAGGCTACGCTCCAGTTAGAAAGGTTTATGAGATGCTGGAGAATGCTGCAGAATGCAATTCCTCGGACGTGTTTAATATCTACTCGGATTCTAAGGACATTGAACGCTACAATGAAAAATCCTTATCTAAGGCTTTGCCCGGTATTTTTGTCGACGCTAATGTTTTTAGAAGGCCAGTTAAAATGAGTGAGACTGCTAACGTTAGAGGTGAGAAAATGCGCGAATGGATGGCAAACAGAGACAAAAAAAGCTTCATTGGCGGGTTACCCGACAACTTATCCAATTCGGAC
>Ga0209232_1000172_pt1 | contig 40868 bp, 35 predicted proteins | sample ETNvirenome_2_60_FD_184066 | JGI IMG/M metagenome (GOLD analysis project Ga0209232, IMG submission 184066) | Marine viral communities from the Pacific Ocean - ETNP_2_60 (SPAdes) (version 2) | ecosystem: Environmental > Aquatic > Marine > Oceanic | place: Pacific Ocean | collected 2013-06-22
CAGCTGGTTCATTTATAGAATTACGAGTCGATAAGAACACACCTAATCATTTGTATTATTATTGTGTAAATCACTCAGGTATGGGAAGTAATGCTTTAATATTGAAGAACGATATGACAAATTTACATTTAGTAAGTGGTTCATCATTATCAACAGGTTCATTCGGAAAATTGATAGGTGATGGTTCTGAAATAACAAATATAACCGAGGAAGACCCGAATGCTATAGCTTTTGCTTTGGCATTAGGAGGATAAGATTTATGAAAAATGTATATTTATATATGATAAAGTTTAGGAAATTTTAATGGCTAATACGTTTAAAAATGCTACGGTAGTAGCAGCTTCGAAGGATGTAGATAATTATTTATACACTACACCAGCAGCCACAACAGCTATCGCTCACGCAGTATTTATATCAAATGTTGGTGAAGAAACAATACAAGCTGACTTAAAGTTGTATGATGCTACAGCAGCAACAACTTCGAGTATTATAACAAATGCTCCAATATTACCAGGGGGAACTTTTGTATTAGATAAACCTTTAAACTTAGAAGCTTCAGATTCAATAGTAGTACAACCAAATGTGTCAGGAAGTACAGAAGCTATAGCTTCTATATTAGAAATTACTTAATAGGAGATATTAATGGGATACATTGGACAAGACCCGAGGTTTAAACCTATATCATTGTTTGAATTTAATGATGATAATGATTTGACACCTACGGATAGATTTTTTCCCATAGAAGACCCTCATTTTGAGTTATTAGATAATGGTCAAGATATTACTTTCAAAGTGAGTAATTATTTTAAAAGTGCAACTGAAGTAGGTGATTTATCTTTAGATGAAGCTGAAGATTTAATCGTATTTTAATTAGGAAATAAAATGGCAACAAAAAATATAGTCCCCAGAATTACTAACGAAGGAAAGTTAGGTAAACCAGATAAACGGTGGGCGCAAGGAAATTTTTCAACAGGAAGTTTTGGACTCATAAGTGGTTCATTGATTCCAGACGCTAAAGAGTCCCACGACTTAGGTACAGCAGCAAGACCTTGGAAAGAAATATTTGTCTCGACAAGTTCATTAAACTTTGTCAATCCTGCTGACGATAGTGTTATACAAACATTAGCAGCTACAGAAGATGGTTTTGACTTTGGAGGAGCAGACGTAAGTGGTTCTACAATTAGTGGTTCGAAACTACACGTTACTGGAGATGCTTTCATTGGAGGTAATCTTACCTTAGGTGACGCTAATACTGATTCGATAGAAATCACTGCAGATTTAACTTCAGATTTGATTCCTAATGCAAGTGATAGTTTTAATCTAGGAAGTGAAACTCAAAGATGGAATGATTTATTTTTAAGTGGTTCAATTTCAGCTAGTGGAGGACCAGTAGATATTGATAGTGCTACAACCGTTGCCATAAATAGTACTACAACAACAACTATTGAAGCCACTACAACATTGAGTGCTAAAGGAAATGGGGGAGCATCATTCGGTGATGATACAGGTACTTGGGAGTTTGATGGTTCAGGAGCTGTATCAGAAACGGGTATGACATCATTTAGTCTTACACCTTCTAGTACGGTAGACATTGATGCAGGAGGAGCTTTAACTCTTGATGGTAGTTCAATCACAATCGGAGGAGATTCAGATGTCGCTTTCGATATAGACACTTCTACATTAGATATTGATTCAAGTGATGCTGTAACGATTGATAGTACAGCCGGTATATCGATAGATGCAGCAGCAGCTAGTAATTTATCAACATCAGGAGGTTTACTAACATTAAGTGGAGCAGACGGAGTTTCATTATCAGGAGCAGTAACTGCCTCTACACACATTAGTTCTAGTGGTAATTTATCAGCAACAGGTAATTTGGATATTGATGGTACAGGTAATATACAAGGTGTTGTAACTCTACAAGATGAATTATCAGTAAGTGGAGCTATCACAGGTTCAGCCATAAGTGGTTCGACTGGAGCCTTTACATCAATCAACGTTGATGGAGGTACTATTGATGGTATCACTTCATTAACAGCAGCAGGTAACTTAGATATAGGTTCTCACGATTTGAGAGCAGCAACAATCACAGCTGATGGATTAACAGATGGTAGAGTTGTGTTTGCAGGAAGTAACGGAGTGTTATCAGACGATTCTGATTTATCATTTAGTGGTGATACTCTTACAGCTACAAAGATTGGAGCATTTGAAGCCGCAGGAGCTATTGATTTCTCAGATGAGAATATGACTAACGTAAATATTGATAGTGGAGTTATAGATGCTGTTACTTTAGGTACTAACTCAGCTGTAACTGAAGCACAAATAGACGATATAAATATAAATGGTAGTACAATAAAAGATTTTGGAACATTAAGTGGTTCATCAGCTGCTACAATTTCAGTAGGAGGAAACGTTACAGCAGGTGGAGGTACTTTAGGAGATATTAAAGTAGGAGTTACAGCTGACGGAGAAATTGATTCAACAGGAGCTATCACAATAGATGGTGGCACTGGTGTTACAATTCAAGAAGGTGGCACTGATGTAATAGCTATTGATACTAATCAAGATGTATTGTTTAGTCGTACAGGAGGTTCATCTTCAGACCCTGATGTCGAGTTTGATGGATATACAAAGTTTGATGGTATATCAGAATTTACAGCTGATGTTACATCAAGTGCTAATATAAGTGGTTCAAATTCAGGTGTGTTGACGTTTGGTAATGCTACAATTAATAATGCATCAATCGGTTCGTTATCAGCCGCTTTAGATGCTAATAATCAAAACATTACAAATATTGATATTGATAGTGGTACAATAGACGGAACAGACGTAACGGTCGGTTCTGGTAAAACACTTGACGTAAGTGGAGGTACTCTCACATTAGCTAATGACCAAATAAGTGGTGATAAGATAGACGGAGGTACAATTGGTTCAGTAACAATATCACAATTAGCTGGAGCATTAGACGCTAACAATCAGAATATCACAAACATAGATATTGATAGTGGAGCTATAGACGGAGTAACTTTAGGAACCAACTCAGCAATCACGGAAGCTCAAATCGATAGTATCAATATTGATGGTACAACGATAAAAGATTTTGCTACATTGAGTGGTTCATCAGCAGCAACAATTTCTGTTGGAGGTACAATTAGTGCTAATCAATTAGGTACCGATGATGACCCAGTTACAGCTTTTATCAACAATGGTGAAATCGATGGAACGGTGATAGGTGGTGAATCAGCAGCAGCAGCTACATTTACAACTATAAATGCTTCAGGAGATATAAGAACTGAAGGAAACGTCATAGCCGAAAATTATATTGTGAGTTCTTCTGTAACGCATATGACACAATCATTTAGTGAGGGTTCAACAATATTCGGTGATACAATAAATGATTCACATCAATTTACAGGTTCAGTTGAGATAACAGGTAGTTTTGTAGTTAACCCTCACGGGTCAAATTTAATCACTGGTTCAAAACTCACAATAGACTCAGCTGGAGGATATAGTGGTTCTTCAACCTCAATAGGTTCATTTGGAAAAGTAAATGTAGCTAATGATACAATCAAATTAGGTGTTGATGCAGTTAGAGAAATTTCTTCAGATGGAGAACTTGTGATTGATGGTGCTACAGGTGTCAAGGTACAAGAAGGTGGTACTGATATTATAGCTATTGACACTAACCAAGATGTTCTATTTAGTAGAACTGGTGGTTCGACATCCGACCCTGATGTCGAGTTTGATGGTTATGTGAGATTCGATGGTTCAGTAGAAGTTGATTCAGGTATAAATGTAGATGGTAATTTAACGGTAGACGGAAACATTACAGGTGACCACGGTTCAAATAATTTAGAAATCACGTCAACAAATGCAGCTGTATTAGTTGAGGGTATTACATTCGATGGTAATGACGTTACTATCCCAGGAAACTTAACGGTTCAAGGAGAACAGACAGCTGCTTCTAACGCAGAGTTAGTTGTTTCATCCTCAACGATAACGGTTGCCAGTGGTAGTACTGCTAGTGCTGATTTAGACGGAGCAGGATTAAACTTTGGTGACAATGGTACTACAGCAAACCTACGATATGTACACTCAGGTACACAAATAACTTCTAGTGTTCCTTTCGAAGCACCTTCAGCTACATTTGATGGTGGTGTTGATATTGATAATTTTAATATAGATGGAACAGAGATAGCACTATCAAGTGGAGACTTAACGTTAAACGTAGCAGGTGATGTTAATATCGATGCTGATGGAGGTGATTTTACTCTTACAGATAATAGTGTTCCTTTAGCAACCATAAATGCTAACTTGATAAGTGGTTCACATGCCGCAGACTTACAAGTAGGTGGTAATGTATCAGCCTCAAATGCAATATTCACGGGTCGTGTTGATATAAACGGAGTAGTTGATATTGATGGAACGGTCGATGTAGATAATGATACGTTCTCAGTTGATTCGAGTGGTGCTGTTTCAATCGACGCAGGAGCAGGTTCGAACTTTACAACGAGTGATGGAACACTTACTATCGAGGCAGGAGGAGCTGACGATAAACTTGTCTTGAAAGGTGACCACACGGGAGGAACAGCTATTCATATTGATGGTAATGAGAATGCTAACTCAATCATTGATATAGATGGTGGAAGTATTGATATAGATGCAGCAGCAAGTACAACTATTGACTCAGCTGTAACAAGTTCAATTACATCACCTAGAATAGACCTTCACGGTACCGTTCTTGAAATGAGTGCTTCAAGTTTCACAACTATTACAGGTAACTCTAGTGTTACTATTGAAACCGGAGGAGCTGGTGATATTAATTTAAATGCTACCGGTGATGTGAATATACCGACTGATGTTGGTGTAACTTTTGGTGATGATGGTGAAAAGATTGAGGGTGATGGTACTGACCTCACGATAGCTTCAAGTGGTAAATTGAATTTAAATGCTACTTCTGATGTTCACGTTCCAAAGAATGTTGGTATAGTATTTGATGATAATGGTAGTGAAAAAATAGAAAGTAATGATACAAACTTGACAATAAATTCAGGAGCTGATATTGATTTGACAGCTACAGGTGATGTGAATATACCTGCTCAAGTTGGTCTTACTTTCGGAGCTGATACTGAAAAGATAGAAGTTGATGGTAGTAACAATATGTCAATCATAGCAAATGGTGATATAACATTACACCCAGGAGGTAACAATGTGTTACCAGGAGGTGATAATGAAGATGACCTAGGAGCAGCAGATACAAGATGGAGAAACATATTTACAGCTGATATGCACTTCAGTAATATGGGAACTGAAGGAAATGATGTTGATGGCTCAACCGGAAATTGGACACTACAAGAGGGTGAGAATGATATTTATATGATAAATAACAACACTGGAAAAAAATATAAAATAGGATTAATCGAAGTTGAATAATCAAGTTATTGGAGAAATGTAAATGGCTTTAATTACTTCTTCTGTATCATCTAGTTTTGCAGAAACTGGTAGTTTCGGACACCTTAAAATTACAGGTGACCTTGACCAAGACCAACACGGAACATTGTTTGGTACAGGTTCTTTTGGTAAAATCATAGCCAATGAGACAGCTATTGGAGGTCCTACAGGAATAGCTTTGGCAGCTAAAACAAGTGGTACTTCAGGAGAACAAGGTGGTACTGGAGCAGGTGGTGGTACTGGAGGAACAGGCGGAGCTGGCGGAGCCGGAGGAACTGGAGCTGCTGGAGGTACTGGTGGCACGGGTTCAAAAGGAAGTCAAGGAGCACAAGGTCCTCAAGGTGGTCAAGGTGCTCAAGGAGGCACAGGCGGTACTGGAGCGGCAGGCGGAACCGGAGGAACAGGTTCAGCTGGTAGTAAAGGAGCACAAGGTGGCCAGGGAGGTCAAGGCGGTACTGGTGGTATCGGAGCACAAGGCGGTCAAGGCGGTACAGGAGGGACTGGTGGTACGGGCGGTAAAGGACCACAAGGACCACAAGGACCACAAGGCGGTACAGGAGGAACTGGAGGAACTGGTGCTAAAGGGTCAACTGGTCCACAAGGTCCAGCAGGTCCACAAGGTCCCTCAGGAACTTCACCCTACTGGACAACAAATGCCACGTTGAGTTGGGCAGGCACAAAAACAATCAGAGGTTCAGGTAACTATGTCTACACAACACGAATCCGAAATTCAGGAGGAAATGGTTGGGGACTCGTTGTAAAATCTGGGGCTACAAATGTACAACTTCAAAATAGTGCTGGTTCAGCTATTGTTCAAATGTATTCGAATGGAAACGTTACACCTAGTCCTATGTCAGACAGAAGAACTAAAACAAATATTACACCATTTCCCTCTCATAGTATAAGTAACTCGGGTAGTGCGTTATCTGAGATTATGAAATTAGATGGATTAGCCAAAACATTTGTTGCTAATATGGAAGATACAGGTTCGTGGCCTGCTTCACTTAAAGCTACAGAACCTAATCCTAATCTACCCTGGAACACTCTTACTGGTTATATAGCACAAGATGTAATGGAAATTACAGGTTCAGACGGAGTTTCAGGGTCAGCCCACGTAAATAAATTTGTACAAAGAATCAGAGAAGATATTAATGATGTTTTAGCAGATGATACTGAAACTTATTTTAGTTTCGATTACGATGGCTTAGCAAGTTTAAAAGCTCAAGCCACAATAGATTTAATGAAAGAAGTCGAAGGACTTAAAACACGAGTACAGGCGTTAGAGGGTTAAGATATGGCATTAATAGGTACAATATCAGGTAGTTTTGATTCAACTGGAAGTTTCGGTTCTGTATTTGTTACAGGTGAAGTTACTTCCTCTACACCTAACGTAGCAACAATAGGTAGAGTTGAGGCCAAAACACAAATTGTAGCAGGAGGAGTAACTTTTAATTCTTTCACAAGTGGTACCTCTGGAACTTCAGGAGCAACTGGAGGAGCAGGTGCTCAAGGCGGTACTGGAGGTATCGGAGCACAAGGTGCTCAAGGAGGTACTGGAGCTGCCGGTGGCACAGGCGGTACTGGCTCTACTGGTAGTCAAGGGGCACAAGGGGGAACCGGGGGTGGCGGAGCTCAAGGCGGTACTGGTGGTATCGGAGCACAAGGTGGTACAGGTGGAGCAGGTGCTCAAGGACCCACAGGTTCGACTGGTTCGACTGGTGCAACTGGAGGGACTGGTTCATCAGGTCCTGGCGGAGCACAAGGTGGAACTGGCGGAACTGGTGGTACAGGTTCAGCAGGAAGTCAAGGAGCACAAGGAGGTGGCGGTGGTACTGGTGGTACAGGTGGAGCAGGTGCTCAAGGTAACCAAGGAGGCCAGGGACCAACAGGACCAACAGGAACAGATGGTTTAACTATTTGGGATGATAACCAGACATTGAGTTGGACTGGAATGAAAATGTTGACTGGAACTGGTGTTGGTTTCAAACTAAAATTTGATGGTATTGCAACTTACAACTACGGATTAGTCGTGAGAAGTAAAGATAGACCTCTTCACACACAAAACTACGGAGGAACTGGTTTAATTTGGTTCTATGGTAGTGGTAATACTTATCCTTCTTCAATTTCTGATAGAAGGTCTAAGAAGTTTTTAACACCCATCAGTGGTACTCTTGATGCTAAAAAAGAACTTGAACATCTTGATGGTAAGTTGACAACCTTTACAAAAATACATTATGATTCTGCTTCATTTAGTGGTTCAGACCCAGCTATGGCAGGATATGATAAGATGGACTGGAATACTCATACTGGTTATGTAGCACAAGAAGTTCTTGAGTTGACTGGTTCAGCTCACGCTAGAAACTTTGTTCATAGAATTAATCAAGATGAAAATAAAGTAGATGAGGAACACGGTTATTACAGATTTGATTATAATGGTCTCAACACAATTTCAACGCAGGCTATTATAGACATTGAAAAAGACGTAACAGATTTGGAGGCAAGGGTAACGACCCTTGAAGGATAAATGGCATTAATAGGTTCAGTATCATCAAGTGCACTAGACATTGATAATATGTCAACTACCGGAAGTTTCGGTAATTTCGTAGTAGCTACCAGAATATCAGGTTCAAGTCCTAGCTCTGTTTTACGTGTTAAGAAATTGATAGTTGAGGACAGAATTACTCTAGCCGGTACAGAACAGGCAGCTCAAAGTTCTGGCACAAGCGGGGAAGCAGGAGGAACTGGAGCGGCAGGAGGAACTGGCGGTACAGGTTCAGCAGGAAGTACTGGAGCTACTGGAGGTGGCGGAGCACAAGGAGGCACTGGAGGAATAGGAACTCAAGGTCCACAAGGAGCTGGAGGTGGTACTGGAGCGGCAGGCGGTACAGGTGGTACTGGTTCATCAGGTCCCCAAGGCGGTACTGGAGGAAAAGGTGGTCAAGGACCAGGAGGACCAACTGGCCCTGGTGGCGGAACTGGTGGTACAGGTGGTGCCGGAGGAGGCGGTGGCACAGGTGGTACTGGAGGAACTGGCGGAGCAGGAGGTCAAGGCGGCGGCGGTGGCGGCGGTGGCACAGGTGGTACTGGCGGAACAGGAGGACAAGGCGGTCAAGGACCTCAAGGACCAGCAGGTCCCCAGGGAGGTTCAGGTGATACTCGTTGGAATGACAATGAAACACTAACTTGGTCAGGTCAAAAAGAACTTTTATCTGCAGGTAATTATAATTACGCTATGTCAATCAACAATGCTGATAGTGGATTTATCAGTAAATCACCTCAAGTCCCACTACACTTACAGAATAGTAGTGGTACAGGTTTGTTCTGGTGGTATCATAATGGAGCTACCGTGCCCCCAACGATGTCTGATAGAAGATTAAAAACAAATATTCAACCTCTTGAGGCTTCATTAAGTCAAAGTGCTTTAGAAGAAATCAAAAAAATAGATGGTTTAGCTCATACTTTCACTTATGATAATTTACCCACACGTTCTCTTGATGACGGCTCGATAACGACAGATTTGTATAAGATTGGACAATCTATTAGTGAGTCTTATGATTGGAATCTACACACTGGTTTAGTAGCTCAAGATATTAGAGATATTACAGGCTCAGGTGATTTTATTAATAAATTAGTTTTGAGAAAACAGGAAGATGACAACTTGATAAGAGGGGACGAAAGTATAAAAGCAGGAGCACCTGTCTCAGGTTCTTATTACGGACTCGATTATGCAGGTTTAGCTACAATCTCAACACAAGCTTTGATTGACCTTACTAAAAGGGTTCAAACTCTTAAATCTAGGATAGTTAATCTCGAAGGATAAAAAATTTATGTTTTAGTAATATGTTTTATATTTATTACTGGTAAATAGGTTACTGAATGAAAATAAAAGTCCATACAAGTGTTATTGGTGATGCTGGTTATAACGTTCATGCTCGTGAGTTTTTGACCTCCTTAAACAAATTAACACCTTTAAAAATAAGAAATTATAGTGTCGGTAAAACGTGGAACGGCATAAGTGATTCTCCTCACGATAAAGAGCCGTATATGACAGACGACCTCAAATCAATGTTGTCAGAACAAACTTTGATAGATGAAAATGGTGAACAACAAGAATGGTCAATTTATTCGTATGATAAAAATTTTAATCAAGACATTAATATAGTTCTAGTATCAGAATCACATAATTATTATTATCAAAATTATTTAGGTTACAATATAGCATATTGTGTTACAGAATCCACTACATTAAAAAAACATTTCAAAGAAACACTCAAAAGATTTAATCAAATTTGGGTAGCTAGTGAATGGCAAAAAAAATGTTTTATTCAACAAGGTTTAGATAAAACAAAAATTAAAGTCGTAAATGAAGGTGTAAATACAAGTATATTCAAATCTTCAGATGTTCCTGTTGTTAATAGTAGATTTTCATTTATTGTTGTAGGTAGGTGGGAACATAGAAAATCTACTTATGAAATAGTAAAAACGTTTCTAAAAACATTTGATACTCAAGAACCAGTTGACCTTGTTTTACTTACTGATAATAGTTTTGATAAAAAATATAAAAATACAGACAAAACATTAAGTGATTTAAATATTAGTGATTATAGAATAAAAACTTTTTCACATTTAGATATTAAAGATTACGTAAAACAATTACAATCAAATCACGTTTTTTTATCTTGTTCAAGAAGTGAAGGTTGGAATCTACCATTGATTGAAGCTATGTCATGCGGAATACCTTCAATTTATTCTGATTGTAGTGGACAACTTGAGTTTGCTAACAATAAAGGTATTCCTGTAAGAGTTTTAGGAAAGAAAAAATTCGATGAAGAAGAATATTACGAACCCGACTTTGAAGATTTATCTGTAAAGATGAGACTTGTAAAATCAAATTACGAAAGTTTTTTATCGAAAGCTAAAAAAGAAGCAAAATTAATACAAGAAGAGTTTAATTGGGATAATGTAGCAAAAAAAGCTTATGATATTTTATCAAATATAGATTATAATGTTGACAAAGAAAAACAGATAGTTGATTTGATACAATGTGATGGTAAAGATTTACAATATATAACAAGTCAAAATTATAAAGATGGTTTTAAAGTCAGAGTAAATAGTTATGTAAACGGAGAGGATGATTTATATCAAATAAATCTTACAGATACTTCAACAGGTGAACTGATATATAGTAATCAAATTAAACCAGGGTACTTTATCTCAACTGATAGAAAATGGTTCACTCCTTGGAAAGTTGAGATATTTGATGTAAAGTCTAAAAAGTTAATATTTGAATACACACTTGACTTAAAAGATAAAAAAGTTTTAGTTGTATTGGATTCGAGTTCTTTAGGAGATGCTATAGCTTGGTTTCCTCAAATAGAAAGATTTAGAAAAATTAGTCAAAGTAATGTAATTTGTTGGACTACTGATAAATATACAAAATTATGGCAAGATAATTATCCAGAAATAGAATTTGTTACTGATGTTCTAAATGTTGAGGCTCATATAAAATATGTATTATCGTGGGAAGGATGGAGCCACGATAGTCAAACAGAAGAGAGTCGTAATGATAAAACTTTTGATTACAATGTAAGTCCGACTAATTATCAGACGATACCCTTACCTAAAGGACCTGCTGAAATATTAGGAATTGATTTTAAAATGGAAAAACCTATTGTAAATTTGACTAAATATAAAAGAAATATTCAAGAACGATATGTATGTATTAATACAATGTCAACAGCCCAATCAAAATTTTGGAATTATGGGTACGAACGAGGAAAAGAAACAGATTATGGTTTAGGTTGGCAACTATTGATTTATTATCTTAATTCTATTAATTATAAGGTTGTTGTGTTAAATAGAGATGATGTTTATGGATATGGTGGAGAAGAATGGGATAAAAGAATTATGTGGAATGAACATAAATTTAATGGTGTCATAGATAAAACAGGAAGACAATACGATATTGAAAGTAGAATTAATGATTTAAAATATGCTGATTTTTTTATAGGACTTAATTCAGGTATGAGTTGGTTATCTTGGATGATTGGAACACCTACTATAAGTATTGTTAATCTACAACCTCCTGAACTACTGATACCTGCTGATAAAATTGTTTCAAGGTCTAAAAATCATCAATATAATGAAAATATTTGTACTGATTGTTGTTTAGAGTATCCTTTTAAAAGAGATATGTGGTTATTTTGTCCGAGACATAATAATACTGAGAGAGAATTTGAATGCAGTACAACTATTACTCCTAAGATGGTAATAAGTAAAGTAAAAGAATATATGGATGAAAATAACTTGTGGAAGGGATTGTCGTGAAAGATAGTAGAACAAATGATATGAACCTACAAAAACGTATTGAATCAGTTTTGAAAAAAAATCAAGCTCGTAATACGATGAAAAATTTTATTAAAAATTCAAAAATCAAACTTGAACCACTCAAGTATATTTCAATTATGACAACTTCAGTATGTACTTCTAATTGTGTGTATTGTCCTTATCCTTATGCTTGGACAACAAAAAATCCAGGATATATGAGTGATGAACTATATCAAAAAATAGTTTTAGATATAAAAAATACTTACCCAGGATTCGGAGGACATTATAGTTATCAAAATGGAAACGAACCGACAGCTGACCCAAAGTTTATAGAAAGAATGGAATATTTTTATCAACAATTACCTAATGCAAGGATAAATTTTCCTACGAATGCTAATCTATTGACTCCTAAACGTTCAAAACAACTGATTGATTTAATGTTGAGATATGAAGATTTTAATGACGGTCGAATACATTATGGTATACTTGTACACTTCGCTGGAACAGATAAAGAGTCTTGGAACGAAATTATGGGAAGTAGATACAAATATGAAGATGTTGTACACAATATTCAATCTTTACTTAAATATAATAATCAACGAGATAATATTATTCCCATTGATATAATGGGGTATCACGGGGCTGACCCTCACGGCAGTACTTTGTTTGATATGGAGGAACAAGTACCATATACAAAAGAAAATCTTGATTTGTGGTTCTATGACCCTGAAGATTACGAAAAACACTTACGTAGTCTTTTTGATGGTATAGCTCCTTATACCTGGAATACTATGTTGTTTCAAAACAGAGCAGGTGATTTAAGATTATTTGATGAATGGAGGGGTAATAGACAAGTAAGAGAGATAGGACCTGATAATGAGTTTACGTGTGCTAGATTCTTTGATGGTAAAGGTCTGCATGTTCTATATGATGGGAGTGTAACGGTCTGTTGTAATGATTGGCAGAAAAGAAATATTTTAGGTAACTTATCGACTCAAACAATATCAGAGTTATTTGATAGTGAAGAGTATAAAGAATTTATGTATATGGGACACGGTTACATTAGTAGTCCACCAGACTTTATTTGTAAACTTTGTACTGATATGCAAGCTATACAAGATGAGGGAATGTCGTGAGTAAAATTATAGGAATATATGGAGGTTCCTGTGCTCACGATGCATGTTCTGTTTATATGGTTGATGGAGAAATCAAATCAATTATACAGGAAGAGAGACCAAGAAGAGTAAAGGTATATAAAGACCAATATGCAAGTCCGATATTGAGTCTACACAGGATTGAAAAAGAATTTGATGTTAAACTAAAAGACGTTGATTGGGTCTGTACAGCATCACCTATGGGAATAGATTCACAATTTTTATATCCACATTCTGTACCTAAAGAAAAATTATTTATAGTGAATCATCACGAATCACATTGTACAGGAGCTTATTATACATCAGGATTCAATGAAAAGACTATTGTGTTCTCTTATGATGCCGGAGGTCTTTCGAAATCAAAAGGATACAAAACTACATTTGGTCATACATACTTAGCAGAAAATAATAAAATGACATTAATAAATACGTTTCCTATGGGATATACAGCAAGTATTCCCTGTATGTATGCTGCTGTTACTAGATATTTAGGTTGGTTAGTACATAAAGACGAAGGTAAAGTTACAGGTCTTGCTGGTCACGGAGAGTACAGAGATGAAATCTATAAATCATTTGAAACAATTTGTTGGTATGATAAGAGTATGAAAAGATTTCTTCCCAATGGTCAGGCTGAAAGTGCTACAGGAATAAATCAAGTAATGAATAGTCTTATAGGTGATAAGATTATAGATGTCGAGGATGAAAAGTCAAGAGCCGATTTAGCATTTAATATGCAACATTTTTTAGAAAACAAGGTATGTGAATATTTAAATCACTTAAACGAATTATATCCTGACTATAAAAAAATAGCTTTAGCTGGTGGAGTGTTTGCTAATGTTAAATTAAATCAAAGAATAAACGAATTAGATTGGGTCGATGAAACATACGTATATCCGGCAATGAATGATGCTGGAAATGCCTTAGGTAGTGTATTGAGTAAAGCTGTAGAGTTAGGAGAATGGAAGACTCAAAGATTCGAACATTTATTTTATGGCACAAAATTCAGTCAAGATTATATTGATGATATAATACAAGGAGTTACAATGGATAACAAAAAGATTAAAAGAGATAAAGCTGATATGAAGTCTGTAGCTAAATATCTTAACGACGGTAATATTATCGGTTGGTTTAAAGGTAGATTTGAGTTTGGTCCTAGAGCTTTAGGAGCACGAAGTGTATTAGTCAGACCTACTGATGCTGAAACACACGAAAAACTTAATAAAAGACTAGGAAGAAATGAAGTGATGCCTTTTGCACCTATCGTTTTAGGAGAGAGAGCTAACGATATATTTGTTACAAATAACAAATCACACTACACAGCCGAGTTTATGACAATGTGTTATGATACAAGAGAGGAGTGGATAGATAAGATACCTGCTGTAGTTCATAAAGTAGATAAAAGTGCAAGACCTCAGTTAGTATTTGATTACAACCCGTTTTATGAAGTTCTTGTTGAGTATGATAAACTATCAGATATACCTGTTCTTCTCAATACTTCTTTTAATGTTCACGGTGAACCTATTATTGATGGACCCGACCAGGCTATCAAACACCTCGTTGATGGTGTTGTAGATTATTTAGTAATGGAGGATTACGTTTACTATGTTGAGTAATATCTTAGCTCGAAATCTACATTTTGAATATACGTTTAATTCTACACCTAAAGTAGTAATATCAAATCGAACAGAGAAATATCCTTACGAAGGATTTCTAAAAATAGATTTTGGTATTCTTGATAGCAAAAGACAACAAACTAACTTAGTAATGAGTAAAATGGCAGACCCTCCTTGTTGGTATGGGACTCAGATGTTTTCATTTTATGTGCCCTGGGTCATCCAAGTTACGACTTGGGATTCCCAAGATGGATTTCAGATTTTAAGTTATCATCAATATAACGATTATAATAGAGATGTTCAAATAAAGTTATATACTGATGATTGGGAACAAATGTGTACTTGGATAAAAGTTTGTTTTGAATACAGAAATCTTCATAGATGTCATTTAAACTTTGCTGTAAATAATAAAGATTTACAAAGAAGAGCAACAAAAGATTTTGGTGTATCGTTTTTAGATATGGATGATGAAATGTTTAGTGTTTATAAAACTTACAATATAGGTAGATTTGAACAACCAGAAGATTCAGGAAATAAGATAAAAATTTTAGATGAAAATCAAAAAGAAACACAAATACCTAATCCTTATCCTGAATCAGTACCTGCAGGTAAGAGATATGTTGAGACTAATATGTTATACTCAATGAAAAATCCTAGAGACCCATTTCAGTTAAGTGATGAAGATGTAGCTAAAGATATTCTAGGATTATCAGATTTGGAGATGTTTAGATGAGTAGTTTATTCGGAGTTTATGGAGGACCAAGTTCTCACGATGCGGGAGCTGTTTTAGTTAAAGACGGAAAAATATTATCAGCTATTCAAGAAGAAAGACCGAAACGAATTAAAGTTTGTGATGATTTAGATGCTATTGCTGACCTTTCTATTCAAAGAATTGAAAACGAATTTAAAATGAAACTTAATCAAGCTGACTACGTTTGTACAGCCACTCCGTTAAGTGCTGTCTCTTCATTTTGGAATGAAACACATAATGTACCGAAGGAAAAAATTTATATTGTAAACCATCACGATGCACATTGTTATGGAGCATATTATACATCAGGTTTTAATGAACCAACATTAGTTATTTCTTATGATGGAGGAGGACTTGGACATTTATACGGACACGAAAACACTTATGGTAAATTGTATCTAGCTGAAGATAACACAATGAAACATCTCAATACAATGGCATTTAGTAAGAGTTCGACTATTCCTTGTGCTTATGCTTATACAACACGTTGGTTAGGTTGGAGAATCCATAAAGATGAGGGAAAAGTAACAGGTCTAGCAGGTCATGGTGTATATGATGAAACAATTTATAAAAGTCTTGAATTTTTATGTCAGTACGATAAACACACGATGACATTTACACCTCCAGGACTTTCAACTTCAGACTTAGGAATACATTTAGTTTTTGAGTATTTAGAAGATATGAAAGTTATTCCTACACGTTACACAAGAGATGATGAACAGAAAGCAGCTAACTTAGCTTATAATATGCAATTGTTTTTAGAAAACAGAATGAAAGAATATTTAAATCATTTACACGAAGTCTATCCTGAATATACAAGAGTGGTAGTTGCAGGAGGAGTATTTTCAAATGTAAAACTAAATCAAAAACTTAACGAACTAGATTGGGTAGAAGAAATGTATGTGTATCCGGCAATGACAGATGCAGGACTAGCTTTAGGAGCTACTCTCAAAAAAGCTGTAGAACTTGGAGAGTGGAAGACACAAAGATTTAATGACGTGTTTTTAGGTTCAAAATATACACAACAAGAAATAGATTCAATTATAGGATGGTCTGATGAGTAATAATATACAACGTATGGATGAGGGATTCTTTAGAAGTGTAGGTCCTAGAATAGAATTAACATTTAACTTAGGACCTAAATTAAAGATTTTTGGTGAAAAAACAACAACAAAAAAATATAAAAATCAAGATGTTAGAAAAAACTATTTAGTTTTATTCAATCACATAACTAAATCACAACAAAGACATTGGTTGACTTCAGGAGTTATTCCAGCTCAAGAAGTGGGTTTTGATTATTATCAGAATGCTTTCGCTACTTTTTATGTCGATTGGTTTATTGAAGTAAAAGAGTTTAATCCAGATTACGGATTTCATAGTATTTTTAGTCAACGGATAAATTTGATAGGAAAAAATGTAGTAGTTAAACTCAATACAAATGATGACGAGGAAGCTGATATATGGGCACAAGTAGCTGTCGATTTTCAAAAGAAACACGATTGTAATTTAATAATCCAATCAAAGTCTGATTATGTAATCACAAAATATCAAGATGGTACAATACCCTATGTAATCACTTCTCAGTGGAATGAAAGACTACAAAATATATATGCTACTTATGATGTAGGTCGTTATCAGTTTGAAGAGTATGGTTCTAATCTGTCGGGTAATGCTATACATTATGATATAATGGACGAAGGTAATTTACCTAACCAAATAGGTAACAGGTATCCCACAACAAATTTGTTTGCTTCTTTTAAGAATCCTCGTAATTATAATAATCAAACGAGTGAAGAGATTGCAAAAGACATATTAGGTCTTTCAGATTGGAGTATAATATGAACTTAGATGTGATAACAATTAATAATTTTTACACTAACCCAGATGAAGTTAGAAGAGATGCTCTTGGTTTACCTTTCACAAAAGAAGGAAACTATCCGGGTATCAGAACTGAACCTTATTTAAACGATTCTATCAAAAATGTAATACAAGATATAATTTATCCTTATGGGGGTAAAATAAATAATTTTTCTGAGGACGTCAACGGGTCATTTCAAATAACATATGCATGGGAGAAATCCTGGATACACGCAGATACCAATAACACGTGGGCTGGCTTATGTTATTTGACCCCTGACGCTCCTCCATCATCTGGTACAGGTTTTTATAAACATAGAGAAAGTGGTATAACAAATACCAAACAAAATAAAAAAATGGCTAAAGAAATAGAATCACAAGGTCAAGAATATTTTAGATGGGAATTAGTTCAAAAAGTCTCAAACGAATATAATAAATTAGTTCTTTATGATGGACAACTATTTCATAAAAGTTTGGATTATTTTGGTGATAGTTTAGAAAATGGTCGATTAACACAAGTATTTTTCTTCGATACAGAATGAAGATAGTATTAACAGGCTGGAACGGTTTTATCGGTCGAAATATAATGAAGACATTGGTTGACGTTCACAATATAGACGAACTTATTTTGATAGAGAGTGATTTTACATCAAAACCCTCTTGGGAGAGAAATTTAGAAGTAGGTATCGATAGTTGTGATTCAATAATTCATTTGGGAGCAAACGTTGATACCACTGATAATAATGTAGACTCAATGTTAAAATCAAATTATTTAATGAGTAAAAAAATATTTGATTTAGCTAAACAATACGATAAACAAGTAATTTATAGTTCATCTGCTGCTAATTACGGAACAGATGGAACACCTTCAAATATATACGGTTGGTCTAAATTGTTAGCTGAACAATATGGATTAGCTTTAGGAATCGATTTTGTAGCTCTCAGATACTTTAATGTATATGGTCCTGGTGAAGAAAGAAAAGGAAAAATGGCTTCAGTAGCTTATCAAGCATGGAAATTGGGTTCATTTAGAATATTTCCTAAAAAAGCTACACGAGATTTTGTTTACGTAAAAGATATTGTATCCGCGACAATTTATCCACTATTTAATAATGTCGAACCTGGTGTTTATGATGTAGGTTGTGGTGAGTCAAGATTGTTTGAAGACGTTTTAGACTTAATGGAAATACCTTATGAATACACATCAAATTATGAAATACCTGATTGGTATCAGTTTTATACAAAGTCAGATAAATCAAAATGGATACCAGGTTGGAAACCTGAATATAATTTAGAATCAGGAATAAAAGATTACAAGGAATATTTAAAATGAAAATCTTGGTTATAGGTGATAGTTGTAAAGACAAATATATATACGGATTATGTGAAAGAATGTGTCCTGAAGCACCAGTACCAGTATTTCAACCCATAAAAGAGAAGACTAATATGGGAATGGCCGGAAACGTAGCGGCGAACGTTATATCTTTAGGATATGAGTGTGATATTATTACAAACGACAATACTATCGAAAAGGTAAGGTATGTTGACTCAAGAACACACCAAATGATAATAAGAGTTGATAATAATGATTTCGTCAAAGACAAATATAAACACGATGAAACTAAACTTATTGGTTATGATGGTATTATTATTTCAGATTATGACAAAGGTTTTTTAAGTTCAAATGATATAAAACAAATTCTAAAAACAGAAACACCTACTTTTCTTCAATCTAATAAATTACTAGGTGAATGGTGTGTGAACGCTGACATTATCAAGTTAAATGAGTATGAATATCAAAAAACAAAACACTTACTCGAAAGTCTTTATTATTCAAACTATCCTGGTATTGATAATAAGTTAATCGTTACATTGGGTGATAAAGGTTGTACTTTTAGAAATAAAGAATATCCTGTTACAACAAAAGTAGAAGTAAGAGATGTTTCAGGAGCAGGAGATACTTTTTTAGCTGCTTTTACGTTGTCATATTTATCAAATAATAATCCCGACACATCAATCAAGTTTGCTCAAGAGTGTTCAGCTGAAGTAATTCAAAAACACGGAGTTGAGGTCGTTACAACGAAATGAAAGCAGCTGTAATATATAATTTTAATGAACCCTTAGTCGTTGAAAAACTTTACTTAAAACACAAATGTCAAGTAGGACAGGTGTTAGTAGAAGTTCGTAGTAGTGGGATATGTGGAGCTCAACTAGGTCATATTTCAGGTGTTAAAATAAAAAAAGAGTTTTTACCTTGTTTACTTGGACACGAAGGAGGAGCTAAAGTACTCGAAGTTGGTGAAGGAGTAACAACGGTAAGTCCAGGTGATAGAGTAGTGATGCACTGGAGAAAAGGAGATGGGATAGAATCAGAGTTTCCGAAGTATGTTTCAGAGAGTAGTGGGAAAATTGTAGGAGGAGGATTAGTTACAACATTCAATGAGATGGCTATAGTCTCAGAGAACAGAGTAACAAAAATAGATGATGACATTCCATATGATGTTGCTGCTTTGATGGGTTGTAGTGTTACGACAGGTTTAGGTATTATTAATAATGAAGCTAAATTAAAAATAGGTCAATCAATAGCTATATTTGGGTCAGGAGGAGTAGGATTAAATGTTGTTCAAGGAGCCTCACTCGTATCAGGAAATCCTATTATAGCCATAGATGTTCACGACAATAAACTTGAGTTAGCTAAAGAGTTCGGAGCTACTCATACAATAAACACAAGTAAAGAAGATGTTCGAGATTCTATTAAAAATATAGTTGGTAGTTCAGGTGTCGATGTGTTTATCGATACGACAGGTCATACAGAATTAATCGAAACAGCTTGTGATATGACAAAAGGAGGAGGTAAAACAATTATGGTAGGACAACCGAAACCTAATGAACATTTAACTTTACATTCAGTGCTACAACATTTTAAAGGAAAAATTTTAATGGATAGTGATGGTGGTCAAACTAATCCTTCAATAGATATAAATCGATATTTGAGTCTATACAAAAGAGGTAAACTCAATCTTGATAAATTAATAACGAATCGTTTTGATTTGTTTAATGTAAATGAAGCTCTCGATGTAGTCCGTTCTGGAAAAGGACTATCTGGTAGATGTATTATAGAAATGTAAATATATGAAAAGTATGTGGTCATATTTTGAAAACTTTTTCACACCTGAAGAGTGTGATATACTAACTTTAAAATGTTTAAATAAGAGTTTGAAAGATGGTATGGATGAAGGTAAAGTTGGAGGACAACACGATGGTCGTATTGACTCAAAAGTCAGACAAGTAAAACTTTGTAATATTTATTTAGATGAAATGAGAGAAGTATTTGCTAAATTAGTTTCAGCTGTTGATGCGGCTAATAAAAAGTGGTTTAATGAAATAGATATAACAAATCTTGAGTATATCCAGTTTATGCAATATGATACAAATTCAGGAGGATTCTATACAGAACATCAAGACGTAATGTACCTCGACGGTGATAAGATTCAAACCCCCTCAGGTGATGAAATTAATCTTCATAGAAAAATATCATTTTCATTACAATTATCAGAATCAAATGATTATAAAGGTTGTGATTTAAAATTCAATCGAGCTGATTGTGAGGCATCAGGAAGACCAGACCCTGAAACAATAAGACAGAAAGGAACTTTACTCGTGTTTCCTTCATTTGTACGACACTCAGTTACACCTATCACAGACGGGACAAGACACGCTCTCGTAGGATGGGTAGTAGGACCTACTTGGAGATAATATGAATAAACAAGATTTGATTAATTTTGAACAAAGAATAATTAATCATTACAACAATAACAAACTTCCATTTTTATTTCACTTGAGTGGAGGAAATGAAATTGAGTTATTAAAAATATTTCAACACGTTGAAAAGGGTGATTATGTTTTAGCAACACATAGAAATCATTATCACGCCTTATTACACGGTTTACCTCAAGATGAAGTTGAACAAAGAATACTCGATGGTAGAAGTATGTTTATGTATGATAGAGAGAGAAACTTTTTTAGTTCAGCTATTGTAGGAGGTATTCCAGGTATAGCAGTAGGAATAGCTTGGGCATTGAAACAAAAAAATTCAGACCAATTTGTATGGTGTTTTGTAGGTGATGGAGCGGAAGATACAGGAAACTTTGCTGAGGCTGTCAGATACGTAGATGGTTGGAATCTACCATGTAACTTTATCATAGAGGACAACGATAAATCTATCATAGCTAATAAAAAGACAAGATGGGGAACAAGTGATTTACAAGAGTGGCCTAATACTTGTGTTTACAGATACAACTATGAATTGCCTTTTCCTCACGCTAGAACAAAAGACTTTTGTGATTTATCAGAAACTAAGAAAATACTGAAAACAGATGAAGAATATTTTCCTAAATTACCTCAAGAAACATTTCCAGATTTCGATGATATTGAGATAGGAGATATGTCCTACAAAGAAGCGGTAACACAAGCTATGACAGAATTAGGAAAAGACAACACAATGTTTATCGGTTATAATGTTGGAGGTGAGTTCGGGAACGCTATGGGAACATTAGAAGGTGTACCTGAAGAAAAGAAACTTGAGACTCCAGTAGCTGAGAATCTTATGGGAAGTTTAGCTTTAGGAATGTCTTTTGAGGGTATAAAACCAATTGTTTATTATGAAAGACACGACTTTATGTTAGTTGGAGCTGACGCTATCGGAAATCACATTAATCACGTGGAAAGATTATCACACGGTGAATTTAAAGCTCCTGTCATATTGAGAACGGTTGTAGCAGACGGAGGACCTTTTTATTCCGGTCCTACTCATTCACAAGACTTCACTAAAGTATTTAGAGAGATGGTAGATTTTCCAATATTCGAACCTATGACTCCTGAAGAAGTAATAAGAGATTACAAGAAAGCACAAATGGCTACAGGACCAGTAATGATAGTAGAAAGAAAAAGTTGTTATGATGGTAAAACAACAACAATATAAAAACTTATTTAGTCTAAAAGACAAAGTAGCTATAATCACAGGAGGTTATGGACACTTAGGTCTTTCAATGTCAAAAGCTCTAGCTTCGTTCGGAGCTAAAGTATTTGTGATGGCTAGAACGGGTCTTAAACAAATTGACTTTGATGGTAGTTTGACATTTATAAGATGTGATGTTACAGATTCTAAACAAGTTAAAAAAAGAATCAATGATATATTAAAAAACGAAAACACTATTGATATATTGATTAATAATGCTTTCAACGAAGATAGAAAACCCATTGAAGATATAACAAAAGATGAATGGGACAAGGGTATTGATAATATACTATCACATAACTTTTTCTGTACTCAAAGTGTTTTACCACAAATGTTAAGACAAGGTACAGGTTCAATTATCAATATATCTTCGATTTACGGTTTATTAGGACACGACCAAAGTTTATATCAAGAAGTAAAAAGTAGTAGTATATATTACTCAGTAGCTAAGGGAGGTATTCTACAAATGACAAAAAGATTAGCTACAGAATATGGGTCAAAGGGAATACGAGTCAACACGATAAGTCCAGGTAATTTTCCTAAAAAGACAAAAGGTGTACCTGAAAGACCCGGATACATAATAGATTTAAGTAAAAGAACTCCAATGAAACGAGTAGGACAACCAGATGAAGTAGCGGGAGCTGCTGTGTTTCTCTCGTCAGAAGCATCATCATATATAACAGGACAAAACATAGTTATCGATGGTGGTTGGAGTGTTTGGTAATTAACAATAGGAGATAAAAATGCCTGAATCAATCAAATTCACAACAGAAGAACTTCAGTCTTTACAAGACTTACAGACAAAGTATCAAGAGTCTCAAGTAAAGTTTGGTCAAGTCTCAGTTCAGAGATTACTTCTGAATCAACAACTAAATAAGTTGATTGAAACAGAACAAGGTCTTACAAAAGAGTACGCTGAAATACAGGCTGAGGAGGCTACATTAGTGGCTTCTCTTAGTGAAAAGTATGGAAACGGACAACTTGACCCTGAAACCGGTGTGTTTACACCAAATTCTTAAAAAAAGTTTGTAAATTATTGTATTTGGATAACTTACGTTATATTTATATGAGAATAATTATATTCAAAGCTTTGAACAAAAAAATTAATTAGGAGAATCACAATGGCAGAAAGAATCGTCTCGCCAGGTGTATTTACTCGTGAAAGAGATTTATCATTTCTTCCTCAGTCAATAGGTGAAATAGGAGCCGCTATAATCGGTCCTACACAACTAGGTCCAGCTTTCACCCCTACTCAAATTACCAATTTTCAAGAATTTGAGGAACTATTTGGAAAAATTGATGACAGATTTTACACGCCATACACCGTTGAACAATACCTACAAAGTGCAGGTGTTGTAACCGTCGTTAGAGTCTTAGGTATCGGAGGATATCAAGCACATACACTTGAGGTAATAGCAACAAGGAGTAATACATCAAAATCATTAGCTGTATTAGCACCTTCTCGAGGAGGCAGTGGAACGACTGATTTATCATCAGCACGTGTTGATGGAACTTGGAGCGACTTCGCTATTAGAATAAGCGCTAGTGAAACTTATAGTGCTTCATTTGATACGGGAAGTACTAATTATGTTGATAAAGTAATCTCAACTGAACCTACATCAACAACATCAGGAGGTTCAACATCTTCGGTTTATGTTTATAAACATTTTTCAGACCAATCTCATAGACATTTTGGTACAGACCCAACATCAACGTTGACATTCAAAGTTAACACAACAGGTCTTGATTTTGCAGGAGGTTCGACAGGATATGATGCTAAAGGTAACGCTACAACGTGGAGTGGTAACAAAGATTACAACGTAGCACGTACACCTTATATTCAATCACAACCTATTGATGGTGTATCTCACGTATTACATAATGCAGCTGAGGTTAATAATCTATTTAGAGTATATACACGTTCTCACGGTACAGCAGCTAATACACAATATAGAATACATATATTGAATGTAAAAGCATCAACCGTTTCTGACCAGAACTTTGGTACGTTTTCACTTCAAGTCGTTAGATTGAATCCAGGAGGAGCTAATGACGGAGAGATACTCGAACAATTTGATGGATTGTCTTTTGACCCATTGAATCCAGATTTCTTTGCTAAGAGAATCGGTGATAGACACGTAACAATCGACTCGAATGGTAAACTTGATTACTATGGTGATTATCCAAATAAAAGTTTATACATCAGAGTAGGTGATTATGTTGATATGGTAGAAGGTACAACATTTAAATTACCAGAAACTATGTTACCATTTGGATTTGCATCCATTGATAATCCAATCATTAGTACAGCGGGTACAGGTAGTGCTAGTGGTTCAACTATTCCAACAGCATCATTTGTTGAAACTCAGTTAAATGATAGTAATGTATTTGATGAGAATATATTCTTTGGATTTGATTTTTCTAAAGAAGGAACTAGAATGTTATTAGCTCCGATTCCTAATGGTTCATCAGGAGGAGGAAATGACAATGTGGCATTCAATTTAAACACACATGCTGTAGGTAACTCTGATGCTTCAAGATTAGTAGGAGCTGGTGAATCTTACTCAGGTGACTCAGAAATAATCACTCTGTCAGGTTCAGCTATAGAACAGAAGAAGTTTGCTGTTCCTTTCCAGTGGGGATTTGATGGAAGTAATCCAGCTACACCTTCACTTACAGGCACAGACATAGCCAATACTAACTCTCAAGGATTCGATATGTCATCAGCAGAGGCTAGCGGAACATTAGCTTATAAACGAGCTATCAATGCTGTAAGTAATCCAGATGAGTTTGATATTAACTTGTTAGTAACACCAGGTGTTATTCATAGATTACACCCTAGCGTTACTAATCACGCTATCAGTAAAGTAGAGGCAAGAGCAGATGCTTTATTTATAATGGATAGTTCTGATATTGATGATAGTATTAATACCGTAGTTGACGCTGTCAATACTCTTGATACAAACTACGTAGCTACATATTATCCTTGGGTTAAACTTGTTGATAGTCGAACTCAAGTTCCTGTATTTGTACCACCTTCAGTTGTGATTCCAGGAGTGTTAGCATTTAATGATAGTGTTTCACACGAATGGTTTGCTCCAGCAGGACTCAACAGAGGAGGTCTAGCAGGTTTAGGTGTAACAGAAGCCAAGACAAGACTTACACACGCAGAAAGAGATAGATTGTATGAGGGTAGAATTAATCCTATAGCATCTTTCCCTAATCAAGGTGTAGTTGTGTTTGGTCAAAAGACACTTCAATCCAAACCATCAGCATTAGATAGAATCAACGTTCGTAGATTGTTGATTGCACTTAGAAAGTTTATTGCTAGTGCTTCACAATTCTTAGTATTCGAACAGAATACAGCAGCAACACGAAACAGATTCTTGAATATTGTTAATCCATATCTCGAACAAGTACAACAAAATAGTGGTTTGAGTGCTTTCAGAGTAGTGATGGATGACACTAACAATACAGCAGATGTTGTTGATAGAAATCAGTTAGTAGGTCAAATCTTTATTCAACCTACTAGAACCGCAGAGTTTATCGTACTAGACTTTGTTGTTCAACCAACAGGAGCAACATTCCCTGAGTAAGTTTAACCTACTAAAACAATGTAACTTATAATGAAAAACCCCAATTTCGGTTGGGGTTTTTTGTTTTTTACATAAAATTTGACCTTTTGATATTTATTAATGAGTGAAAATAAAGGACTTTTTTTAGGAGATTTAGGAATGGCTACATTAGACCCTTCAGAAATTATGTTTACACCATTTGAACCGAAGACAAAAAATCGGTTCATTATGTATATTGAAGGTGTACCAGCTTATTTAATTAAAGCGGCTAACAGACCACAGATTCAGTTTGAAGAAATCGTATTAGACCACATCAATGTAAAACGATACATAAAAGGTAAGGGAGCTTGGCAACCTATCGATATTATGTTGTACGACCCAGTTGTACCTTCAGCAGCTCAAGCTGTGATGGAATGGATTAGAACTTCACACGAATCAGTAACAGGTCGTGATGGTTATTCAGATTTTTATAAAAGAGATGTTACTTTTAACTTGTTAGGTCCAGTCGGTGATAAAGTTGAGGAATGGACATTAAAAGGAACATATATTGAGAATGCTAATTTCGGTGATTTGGATTACGCTACAAGCGACCCAGCTGAAATTACATTAACACTTAAATACGATTACGCAATACTACAATTCTAATAGGAGTATAAAATGAGTGAATGGATAGCAGCAAATTGGGAATACGTTTTAGTAGTTCTTTACGCAGTAGAGAAGATTGTTAAACTTACCCCAACTAAATACGATGACATTGTTTTCGATATGCTTTTGAAACCTATCAAGGAAAAGATAGCACCGAAAAAATAAATTGTTATTTGAAATCCAAAGGTTATAATTATAATTGGTTATTATAAATTATTCATATAAGGAAAAATAATGGCAGAATACAAGTTTCCAACGGAAATCGTTGATTTGCCCTCTAAAGGACATTTTTACGTTCAAGGACATCCTCTATCAAGTGGTAAAGTAGAGATAAAGTATATGACAGCTAAAGAAGAAGACATACTTACATCTCAAAATTTGATACAAAAAGGTGTCGTGATTGAAAAATTATTACAATCATTGATAGTTGATAAATCAGTCAAAATCGATGATTTATTAATAGGTGATAAGAATGCTGTAATGGTGGCAGCTCGTATCTTGGGATACGGAAAGGATTACAAATTTACGTATGACGGTGAAGAACAATCTTGTGATTTAACTTCACTTGAAGCCGTTGATATTGATTATTCGAAGTTTCCTCGAGGAAAGAATCAGTTTGAGTATAAATTACCTAATTCTGAAAGAGAAATTACATTCAAACTATTGACAGGAGCTGACGAAAATGAAATTGATAAAGAGATAAAAGCTCTTGAAAAAATATCTAAGGAACAAGGATTCGAATTAACAACACGATTAAAGTATATGATTACTTCAGTAGATGGTAAATCAGAACCCTCTTATATAAATAATTTTGTTGAAAATGAGTTTTTATCAGTTGATTCATTTGAATTTAGAAAATACTTATCCTCAATCACACCCGATATGGATATGAGTACCACAATAACAGATTCAAATGGGAAGGAACAGGTGATTACGGTTCCAATAACCGTTCGATTTTTTTGGCCTTCAGCCGGAATATAAACTTCAGATACACGAAGAAATATTTCAATTAATACTACATTCTAAGGGAGGATTCACTTTTAAAGAAGTGTATGACCTACCCATATATCTCAGAACATTCTATCTCAAGAGATTACAGACTCATTATAAGAAAGAATCAGAAGAGTTACAAAAACAACTCAACAAAACAACTCCACAATTCAAAAAGTAATTTTTTATATATTTGATATTTATTATTGAGTTATAACACATAATTTAGTTGGAGGCTCGAATGTCTAAATATAAAAAAATAAACGAAGCTTTAGTAGGTGACTTTCTAAATGCAATATTTAGAAGTGTTGGTAAAGGAGCCGGTTCTCGTGCATTAGATAAATTATCTAAGAAAGATGCAAAGTTCAATAAGATTCGTAAAGATTTAGAAAAAGCAAGACAAGATTTAGATAAACATCTTAAATCAAAAGGTGCTGATACTAAATTATCTAGTAAAGATATGAAAGCAATACGTAGAGGTGAATTACCTGATTGGTTATAAAAAACTTTTTTTATTAAGGATACACAATGCCAAGAGACGCTGATACTGGTAAATTCCGTACCCAGAATTTTTTAGATGCAAAAGATGCTGCAAAAGAGTTACAGGCTACCATTAAAAATATGGGTCCTTTACTCGCCTCAGCAACTGGTGCTTTTGGTGACCAGGCTAAACTCATCGCTACTATTAGACAAGAGGCTGAGAAAAAAGGTAAAATATCAGATAAGGAGCTTAAAAGTTTAAAAGAGATTGCAGGATTACAACAGGAACAAGCTGAAGCAATTTCAGAAATAGCTCCAGGGTTTGCTAGTATGTCGGCTAATGCAGGTAGAACAGCAAGTGCAGTCGATACGTTATTAGGTGGAATGGGTGGTGTTGTCGTAGCAGTTGGAGCAGCTGTAAAAGCATTCTTATCAATAGCACAAGCAGTTACTGATACAAGAAAAGAATTAGGTGTGTCAGCTGAACAAGCGGCATCTATAACGGTACAGAACAAAGCTTTAGCTCAGATAGCTAAAGGATTCGGACTCACCGTAGAGGATATATCTCAAGCTCAAGCCTCAATAAGAGAAGATTTAGGAGCTAGTGTACAGGAATCAATCAATCTTAGTTTGAATTTTGCTAGAACAGCAGCAGCCACTGGTTTGACAGCTTCTCAGTTGACTAAAACGTTATCAATAATGGAGTCAGTTTCATCTCAAAGTAGAGATGCTTTACTTAATCAATTACGAACGAATGCTGCTTTAGCTGGTTCAGCGGGTGTAGCTCCTGCTCTCGTGATGCAAGATTTAGCTGAAAACGCTCAGTTTTTTGCTAAGTTTGCTAAAGATGGTGGTATGAATATTTTAAATGCTAGTATAGCAGCTAGAAAGTTGGGATTAGAGTTAGGAGCTGTTGAGAGTATTTCAGAGTCATTGTTGAACTTTGAATCAAGTATAGAGAATCAATTACAAGCATCATTATTACTTGGAAGACAAATAAATCTTGATAAAGCTCGTCAGTTAGCCATAACAGGTGACCAAGAAGGTGTGATGAGAGAGATATTGAAACAAGTTGGAGGTGAAGCTGAGTTCAATAGATTAAACGTTATACAGAGACAAGCTCTTGCTGATAGTGTAGGTGTAAATGTGGAACAATTATCAAGACTTGTGAGAAACAATACAGCAGCAGCTGGAACAGGAGGTACTGATAAGTCTGTCGGTCTTTTACAACGGATAGCCGACAATTCAGATTCATTACCTAGTATGAATAGAAAGATTTAATAATGGGTGTAATAGATTTCGAATCAAGTTTATCAGGAAGGCCCGGACGAGCTAAAGACCCTGAAATCGAGGCTAGCAAACAACGTGCTAACGAAAGAAAACAAGCACAATTAGACGCTCAAAAAAGGGTTGACGCTAAACGTAAACTTGAACAACAATCAGCTAAACTACGAGAAATCGACCTTATCAATAAAACACAAAACACTAGGACTTTTCAAGCAGCTACCCAAGCTATCAGAAAATCTAAAGTACCTAGTAGAGAGATTGGTTTTTTCAAACCTACAGCTCCACTTGCAAAACGACCAACAACCACACCTCTGAATGCCTTTGTACCTGATGCTATACCCAATAACGTCTTTCTTGATAGCTCAGGAGCCTTCAATCCAATCGATACAAATGTACAAAAATACGTTCAAACACGAGTTGATAAAGATGACCGTTCACGACAAACACCAATTCAAATACAACACAACAATCCTCCCCCACGTATCAGTAGATTCCCTTTATCTGATTATTATGCACAACTTAAAGGAAGTGGTCAATTAGGTATCAGAGGACCTTCAAGAGGTACAGGACCTGTTAATCTTGGATTCAAACAACCATTTGTCGTTAGAGATATAGGTAATAATTGGGGAGTAGATAGATTTACAGGTCAAAAACTAGAGGGTACTGGTATTGAAAAAGCAGGACAAATTCTTCGAGTAGGATTTAACTTCTTGGATGAATTAGGGGGAGCCGTCATAGGTAGACAACCCTCAGTATATATCAGTAGAGCAGGAGCAGATTTATTCAGGATGGGAATGTTCTTAGCTTCAGCTAAAGGTTTAGGATTTTTAGAAAAACAACGAGTATTAAAAAGAAGTAATCCTGAAGCTAATTTAGGTTCGGTTAGAGGTCCTATCAGTGGTGTTTATCCTAAAACATTAAATAGTAATAAAGCTTTTTCTAAAATCAACAGAGATAATACACTCCGTGAGGGTTATAAAGGAGGAAGTTTCGGTTCTGAATCGGGTAATGCCGCAAAAACAGCAGTAAATTTACAGAAATATAATCCTTTATCTTTAGCAAGTCAACCAGGTGTACGTAGTTTACAAATAAGTATAAATCGAGATTTTGACCCCACCCTTGGTGTATTAACTCAATTTGATATAAAATCTCCTATTGAAAAATACAACTTATCAATAGAAGAACAAGGAGGTAGTGTACCGAAGGAAGTTTTGAAAAAGTTTCCAAGTAATTGGGCACCAAACGGAATCAATATTAACTCACCAGATACTCAAAGAAAATACAATATAAATATCGATTCTAATTTAGATTTTCCTAGTGATAAGTTGTTAAGAGCTATAGAACCTGTACAGGATGCTATCACGAAAGTCGCTGGTGCTGGTGTAAGATATTTAAAGAATTTAAGAGGTCCTAAGATTAACATAGGTCTTCCTAATGTAGGTAAGGCTTTTTCATTCCCTAAAGTAAAAAATCCATTCAGTGGAAGAAGTCCAAATTCATTCGACCTCTCGGGAGTAAATGGTTTAGTTCAAAATGCAGGACAACTCTATTCAGCTATAAAAGACGTTATACCAGTTATTAATATCGATAAACTACCTGTAGATAGTTCTAAAAAAGCAGTTTCACAAGTTACTCAAGACTTAGATGCCTTTGCTGATGTTGGTAGAGACCGAGTAAATCTTATTCCCTATGGTCCTCGTGATACAGCTAAATCACCTGAAGGTAAAACAGAAGAGGAATTAGATTTTATTCCATTTAGATTTGTTGATATGAATAATAACTACATAGTATTCAGAGCAATACTTAGTGGTATATCAGACACCTTTACACCAGACTACGCTGAAGAAAAATATATTGGAAGACCAGACAAAGTTTATGTTTATACAGGAACAACAAGGACAATAAGTTTTACATTTGATGTGTATCCAAAATCAGCTGAAGAATTACCCGTTTTATGGGAAAAAATGAATGCTTTAGCTGGTCAAACCTATCCAGATATGAGAACAGGATTTATGGTTGCTCCATTTACAAAATTAACAATAGGTGAAATGTTTACAGAAATGCCAGGATACATTTCTGCTCTCACATACACCGTTCAAGATAATGGAACTTGGGAAACGTTATGGACTAAATCACCTAAATACATTCAAGCTAATTTAACATTTATCCCAATTATGAGCGACTTACCAGCTTCAGACCAGGCACTTTATAGTTATCCTTGGTTACAAAGAAAGAAAGATTACGACAAAGATAAAACTTTATTACAAAATATACTTAAAGACCCTAGGAACGCCGGTAAATTTGCTCAAGAAGATTTATTAGGTAGTTTACAATCACAAGGAATAGATACAGAAGAGGCTAAAAAACGTTCAAAACAAGTTTTAGCTATGGCAGGAATATAAAATGAAACGTTACAACTCAACCAGACAAAAATTAGATAAATCAGGACTAAGAGTGTATGGCACAACTTATTATCCTGAGATACCACTTGATGATTCTGATAAGTTTATTAGACCTATCGATGGGGATAGATTGGATTTGATAGCTAACAGATATTACGGAGACTCAACTTTATGGTGGATAATAGCTAAAGCTAATGGTCTCAAAGGACAAACAAGTGTCAGCACTGAAGATTTATTACGAATACCAGGAAACGTCTCACAAATTATACAGAATTTTATTTCACTTAACGGTTAATAGTTATGATTAATCTCACTGCAATCGCCGGTAATATTCAAAGACGATTATTCGAGAAGATGAGGATTCTCAGTAGAGACCAATATGAAGATACCGGTTCACCAAATAGACAAAATAGTAAAAAACCTGACGGAGAGTTAACTCACGCTAAAATGGCTACACGCTCAACATTTCTGAGAATGTGTTCAGGTCAAATCAATCCTGTTGTATTACAGGGAGGTAAACTCAAAGACAACAATAATATCCCAGGAGGATATGACGAGATATATGGTCCTCGTACATACGTTGACTCTGAGAACGCTATACTTGATACTCGTAAAAAACATATACAGACCACCAGACAAGGCGTACAACAATCCTACTTTACAGGTCAAGCAGGAGTACCTGGTGAAAAAATTAATTTCGGAAACAAAAACAAAAGACCAATGCCAGGTTTAAAGTCAGCTGATGTTACGTTTAAAGGAGGAGTGAGAGCTTTACGAGAGGCTACCGTTCAATGGGTATGTTGGGATTGGGATGAGTTGAATTTATTGATGCCTCATTTTTTAGCTCACGGAAAAACCGTTTTGTTAGAATGGGGTTGGGTATACGATGGTTCTCAGCAAAGTTATTCCAAATCATTTATAAAGTATGATAATTCAAAAGTACCCTATATTGATGCTAAAGCTTACGATACATCATATCGAGATAAAGTAATAGAAGAAAATGGTGATTTCGATATGATGGTTGGAATCATCAAAAACTTTGAATTTACAACTCGTGAAGATGGAGGTTTCGATTGTACTACTATCATCACAAGTGTAGGAGCTAGTATTCTTGATAATCCAGAACCTAATCAAGTTGCTCTTGACCCAGGAGTAGTTTATAATACATCTATCACCGAGACAACCTCTCAAACTGCTGCTAAAATAAGTCGAGTTGTAAATAAACCAGGTGTAGATAAGGGGGGAAGAAATGAAAATCTTGATTCTCTTGTTGATTTAAACTCAACATTATCGTTAAAGTTAATGATTAGTAAACTAGATGATTATCTACAACAACAACTTGTTGACCCTAAAGTTGAGAATAGTTTAAATACTTGGACTAAACAAAATAGTAATTTTTTAGGATTCGCCTCAACATCAACTGGAACTCCTATAAGTGATAGATTTTTCGGTAAACGAAACAAATATTTAATTCAAAAAAGAGGAACGACAGCAGGAAATATCGGAAAACCTTACAACGCTTGGGTTCGATGGGGATGGTTCGAGGATAATATTTTGTCTAAATTTTTATCAATGGTAACAACTCCAGATAAAACTACCGAAAATTATAGTGAAATTTTGACTGAATTTAGGTCAATCGAAAGAGTTCTTACTCCTGAAGGCACTACAACCGGTGAAACAGAAAGTGTGATAATCAAAAATCATAGTGAACTACAAACCACTAATATTAACAATCATATAATGCCAGGACAATTCTTTCCTGTTGAGAGTAAACGTTACACGACTGATTTTAACAAAATAAAAAACATACCAGGAGATGAAAAATATTTACTTCAGTTAGCTAAAATAGTGAATGATAAGAAAAACTTTGATAGTTTTTCGAAAGGTAGTGATGAGATTACGGTTAATGAAATTGTAAAGGAAAAGTTTATCGAGACCGTAGATGGTGAAAAAATAGTAGATACAAAGTCCGAGTTTGAAGGACCTTATAAGGTAAAAACACGAGATAAAGAGGTTGAAAAAACACGATTGGTTCCTGGTAAATATGGTTATCTACGTAATATGTTAATCAACACTAAAGTAATTAGAGATGCATTCGGTGTGGGTGATGAGTTCAATGTTGAGAGTATTAATATAGTTGAATCACTCGAATCATTATTCTCTATTATAAATCAAGAGTTAAACTTCTGGAGTTTTCAAGTTGTTACTGATGAGACTGAAACTAACAGAGCTAAAATTATTGATAATCAAGTAGTGGATTTTGAGTTTGACAAAAAAAATCCTGTCATTAATAAACAAAGTTTTATGTTTGGTGATGATGTAATAACAAATGATACATTTCAACCGGGTGTATTTTTCTTTCCAGTATGGCAAAAGGATAGTTTAGTAAAACGACAAAACATCACAGCTAACATTCCTGATGCTTTACAACTATCTATTATGTATGGAACAAATATGGACCAATTAAAAGATTTTGCTAACCCGGGAGCCGCTTTCGGTGAAAAAGAAGGTGTATTCGCAGGGGCTTTATTCAACAAACATACTGATGTAAAAAACAAAAATGCTGATTTAGCTTTTAGGTCAAATTTATCCAAACTAGGAACACCTGATGGTAATCCAAATGATAAACTAAGTAATAAAGGTGATAATATAAGAAAGTTCATAATAGATAACTCGGGTGATTTAGAGTTAGGATTAGAAGATAGACTTCAAGAAATCAATAAAGAACTAAAATTAGCTGAGGATGATGATTTGTATGCAGGACTTAATTTTGATGAATCAGTTCCTCCTCCCGTCTTGAAAGATTTAACACAAGAAGAATTAGGTAATCTGTTACGTTATGAGGAAGAAGCTTATATTGGTAGAGCAAAAGGTGAATTAGGAAAACTATTTGCTTCGATGTTTGATAAAGAAGGAAAAATGAAATTACCATTCAAAGGTTCAGTAGGATTTTTAACAACCCAACATGGTATTTATAAAAACTCAAAAACACCTTTACTAATACCTTTAGAACTTGAATTAGAAATAGATGGGATTGGAGGAATATTTCCTGGTAATTCTTGTCATTCGACTTATGTTCCTTTAGAGTATCAAGAAAAAACCGTGTTTCAAATATTTGATGTAAATCATAGAATAGGAAATGAGGGATGGACCGTAACTTTAGCTTGTAAAATGAGGTCAAATTTAGACTCAGTTATCGAAGGCTTCGAAGGTCTTGATGTGTTAAAACAACGTCAATTTGACAACTATCTCAAAAAATCTGATTCTAATGAAAAAACACGTTTAAGACAAATAGCAACAAGAGGTCAAGGGGGATGAGTTTGAAAGAACAGATTAGAAATATTAAACAAAACATAGAGAGAACTACTCAGGGACTCACCACTAAACTCCAGGAATTTGAATATGAACAGACAGGAGGTATTGTAAAACCCAATACAATATACTCAATTTATTATACACTTGATAAAGAAGAGAAATATTTGACAGGTCTAAAAGACACTCCTAATTCAAAAGTCATAAATAAAATAAAGGATAAATCGAGTTTTTCACGATATACAGAAATTAAGTTTCCTAATAGAGAAAACTATCCTGTAGAAACTAAACCAGAAATCACAGAGTCAGATTACACAATAGGAAGTATAACAAGATATTTTACACAAGTTGCTAATGACCCAACACAACCTTCTTTTGAAATCACTCAAGATGATTTTGAAAATCAAAATAGTTTATACAAGTATACTTCATTTAGTTGGAAACTCAAAGGAACACGTCAGGAGGTCATTCGTGATAATCAAAACACTATCAATGATTTAATAGTTGATTATCCCAATATTGACAAAAGTTTGTTCCCTTTACAATTTTATCGAGCTCCTCAAAATTCACCTGATGATTTAGAAAAAAAATTATCATTACTGAAAAAAACTTAATATATATAATTAAATAAAGGTTATAATATGAAAATAAATGTATTGGACAAAGGATACATAGAAGTAGTGGATACACTTGGTGATGACTTAACACCTGTAAATGCTGCTCGTGTATCATTTGGTGGTCGTTCAGACGAGTTTACAGAAAAAGATAGGAAACTATCTAAGTTCTTAATCAAACACAAACACTTTTCACCCTTCAGACACCAACATCTTCAGGTCATAATCAAGGCTCCTGAATTTGTAATGCGACAATGGTACAAACACGTGGTAGGTATCGAGACAACATCTACTCACGTAACAAAAGACCATGCCTGGAATGAGATAAGTGGTCGTTATGTCCCTTATGATGAGTTTTATGAACCAACAGAGTTTCGTAAACAATCAGATGACAACAAACAAGCTAGTGAAGGATTGATTGACAAACAGGTAGAAGCCACTATGATGTGGAGAGAAACACAAAGAAAGTCAATCGAGACCTACAATGAGTTGTTAGAAATGGGAATGGCTAAAGAACAAGCTCGTAGTATATTACCTCTTACTTTATATACTAAAGTGTGGTGGACTGCATCATTTCAAAGTGTTATGAACTTTATTGAACTAAGAGATGAGGCAACCTCACAAGTAGAGATACAAGAGTATGCAAGAGCATTAAAAGAAATAATGCTAGAGGTATTTCCTGAAACCACTAAACTTTGGACAGAAATTTATTGTTAATAATCGAGAGTGAATCACAACTTCAAGAGTTTTTAAAAATATATAAAACCGAAGATTGTATTTTAGTACCCATACAATGTGATACAAATAAACACCCGGCAAACGACAAGCTATCCCTGTTATATGTAAAAGTATTGACGGGAGATGAGTTTGTTGTGCCTCTGAATCATAGTGAGACTTTGAACATTGATGTTCCTGATTTGAAATCAGACTCAATAAAATACACGTATGATTCTAAAAAACTCAAACATCTTATTGAGTTGAACAATGTCGTTGATGTGAATTTGTTACACTATATGAATACAGGTTATCCTTTAGATATAGATAATATCACGACTAATGCTCACAATTATTTCAACATAAATCATTACAGAAAACCTGATGTAAACAACATAATACCTGTAATGAAACATCTTGAGTATTGTAGAGAGGTTTCAAAGCTTCTTGAAAATACAATTCAAAACAACACTCAATCTGTCAATACGTCATACAATGATGAAATCTTCAATAATCTAACCTACATAGAATCAAATGGTTTGAAAACACTCGATGGGATGAAATATAGTGAATACAATCTGTATACCTCAACGGGTCGTCCCAGTAATCGTTTCGGGGGTACAAACTTTGCCGCTCTCAACAAAAAAGACGGGAGTCGTAAGGAGTTTGTGAGTCGTTTCGATAATGGTGTGTTGGTCGAGATGGACTTTGATGCTTATCACTTACGATTGATTGCAGACAAAATAGGTTATGAGTTTCCTCAAGGTTCAGTTCACAACCATATGGCTAAACTTTATGGTGTAGATTATGATGAGGCTAAAAGTTTATCATTTCAGTATCTATATGGTTATGTCCCCCCTGAAGTAATCGAGACAAATCAATATTTCAGTATGGTTAATGATTATATTGAGGAACTATGGACATCTTATAATAAAGAAGAATTTATTGTTTCAGATATTTATAGTAGACGAATATACAAAAAGAATTTAAGTGATATGAACGCCAACAAGTTGTTCAATTACACGATTCAACTTATGGAAACAGAGAACAATATGAGGGTATTGAACAAGTTGATACCCAAGATAAATACTTTTGAGAGTAAGTTGGTTTTATACTCTTATGATAGTTTTCTGTTTGACTTTAATATGGAAGATGGTTTAGATTATTTAAAGTTAATAAAGGATACATTAGAACAAGATGGTAAATATCCTGTTAAAGTTAGTTGGGGTTTAAATTATCACGAAATGAAAGATATAACAGAGAAGTTTATATGATAACTGATTTCGATAAAATAGTCAAAGAGTGGAGTTATAGAGTACACAATTCGAAACCTAATCCTCAAAACTCAACTCATCAATACCAGTTGACACAAATACTGGTTGAGTACGGATGGCCATATCAAGCCATAGATGAGTTGATTCAAAATCTCAATGAAATAGATATTGTGAAGAACAAAAAGAGTGGTAACGTATATCCTGTTCGTACACACAATCCCGATACACAAGATTTAATCAAAAAAGATGCCTCTAAGGATGATATTGAGAAAGTTAAAAAAGATAAAGATGATAAACCATCAGGTTCAGATAAAGAAGATAATAAATTGAATTTTAAACAAGATAGAGATAAAATAGTAAAAGGCCTAGTTAGTCCTCCTGGGACTGGAGGTTCAGCTATAGGGGAAATGTACGGAGGTATTTCAGTCGAAGAGTCGTATTCGAATCCTAATATGACAGAGGAACAATTTGTCGATAAACACTTTGAAGACGTTAGAAATTCACCAATGAGTAAAGGAATGTCCGATAAGGACATAAGAAAATGGTTAGCTATAGCTCATAGAACAGGACAGAATGAAATCAAAGAATTAAAAAATAATAAAAAGTATCGATTTGAAGAAAAACAAAACCCACCTTATCCTTTAGCTGTGATGGACCCTGTAAATGATAAAGCTAATTCAAAACAACAATTAATTGATTTTTTTGATGAAAAATTAGAACAAGCAAAAAAAGATAATAACCAAGAAGCTATAAAACACTATGAAAGACAATTAAGATTTATAAAAAGTAGAAAAGATAGTGATACCGGAGTTTTGTATGAAACTGAAGAAGGAGAGATAGGTTTCAAACATACCTCAAATAAAAAGTCATTTACAGACCCTGTATTTAATTCAACTATTGTGGCTAGAGGTGCGGTAATGAAAACTGCTAGTGAAAATGTCAGTACAACTTATGACTATACACCAGAACAACAAAAACAAATATCCAAAAATATAGAGGATGTTACTAATAGGGGTGCTAAATTAGTTGAACGAGCAGGTTTAGGTCCTGGTGAAGCTATCAGACAAAATATAGAAGATGAAAGAGATTTTTCAAAAAGAAACAAAGTCGGTAAATTATTTAAAAATTTTGATGGCGGAATGCAAGGTAGAAAAAACTATTTAATTGACATACAAAACGAAATAGAAAGTAATAAGGGAGTAGGTAAAAAAGTAAAAGATTATTTAGACGAAAAAGGTATCGAACCTCCTTACACAGAAGATGACATAGCTGCAGCTGTTATTGGAATAGCTAAAGCAGGAGATAATACAGGTGCTATCAGAAAACTTGTTGTAAAACTTTCCGATAATGTAAAAAAATCAAGAGAAGTATATGAAAGAATAAAAAGTCAAAATCCTGATAAATCTGATGACGAAATAAAACAAATGACATTAGATACATTGAACGGATATAAGACGAGAGAAGGTAATGATTCTCCTGAAAAGTTTGATATTGATACTTTAGAGGGTATGTTATCCGAAGATATGGATTGGATTGAAAATGTAGGAGCTGAAACTAGAGATGCGATGAATGTAGCTCATAAACAGATAGTTGGTGATTTAGATGAATCAGATAAAAAATGGAGAGAAGACAATCCTGACACACCACCTAGTCCTCCCGATAATGGTCCTAATACACAATCTTATATCGCCGCTTATATGAAACAAATGCATTGGGATAGATACATTTATGGAGATGAAGAGGATATTGGTGATATGAGTATTGATGGCTATAATGTTAATTCTCAAACTATAAGAGAGTGTTTAGCTGATTTAAGTGGATTTGAAGGTAGTGTTGATTCAAGTGAAGACAGACAAAAATTATTTAGTCATTTACGAAAAACATTAAGACCTGACTCTGAAAGTGGTAGTATATCTTTTAACTCTCAAAAAGATAACAAATCTATTGAAATTGGTAAAGAACAATACAGGACTAAGGGGGTAGGTAATAATTCAGTTTTAGGTAATTTCGGAAAAGACTTACAAAAATGTATGAAAGGAAAGGTGGTCAAATAATGAAAACACAATTACTTTGTACATTCACTAAACGAAATAAACTACACGAAGTTATCGATATTATCATAACTTGTAATGATATTGTGTTTGATAAGATTTACGTATTTCAAAATGAAAATGACCATCATCAATTAATCTGTACTTATAATGTAGAGTACGATGAAGATTTTATGCAAGGGATTCCTGATACTATTTCGCTCCATAGAAAAAAGAACACGAACACCTTATACACAATTAATGCTCTAAATGATTTGATTCGTGAACTAAACGGTGGGAAGTTAGATAAATCATTTCCAATCGATTGGGAGAACTACAAAAACAGCTTACTATTGACAAATGAAAATGGACTTAATAAAATACCAACACGTATCTATTCAATCGTAGATACAAAAACTTGGACAAAAGATAAAAAATAATTGTATTTTAAAAATCAATACAATACTTATTGATGTATCAAGGTTATACTTGAATACTAATTAACAAATAACAAATAAATAATAGGAGATAATTAATGGATTTAAATGCAATCAAGAATCGTCTTAGTCAACTTCAGACTACAACAACACGAACTTCAAACTTATGGAAACCTCAACCAGGAACACAACTGGTTAGAATTGTTCCTTATAAGTTCAATCAAGACAATCCTTTTATTGAATTGTACTTTCATTACGACTTAGGAGGTAAGAACTATCTTTCTCCGATGTCATTCGGTCGTCCAGACCCAATCGAAGAGTTTGCTTCAAAACTCAAAGGTACAGGTTCAAAAGATGATTATCGTCTCGGAAAGAAAATCGAAGCTAAAATGAGAACTTTTGCTCCGGTTATCGTAAGAGGTGAGGAATCACAAGGTGTTAGATTTTGGGGATTCGGTAAGACGGTTTATCAAGAACTGCTTTCCATTATAGCAGACCCAGACTATGGTGATATTACAGATGCTACAAGCGGACGTGATGTTGCTGTAGAGTTCAAAACAGCCGAAGAGACAGGTAAGTCCTTCCCTTCGACTTCAATTAGAGTAAAACCTAACCAAACTCCAATTACAGAGGATGCTTCTGTGCTTGAAACAATCAAGGAATCACAAAAGAATATTACTGAAATCTATCAGGAACAATCTTATGATGAATTGACTCAAGCTCTGAATGATTATCTTGCTGGTGATTCTGAAGGTGAAACTTCAACAGAAGAATCTCAACCTAAACAGGCTGAGAAATCTTTTGACGCCAAAGAGACTTCAGATGCATTCGATGATTTGTTCAATAGCTAAATGAAACCCCGTGGGTGGTTATCTCACGACAATCACCCACACTTAATTGGAGAAAAATATGTCTACAAGAGACGAATTAGCTGGTGT
>Ga0209232_1000174_pt1 | contig 40565 bp, 39 predicted proteins | sample ETNvirenome_2_60_FD_184066 | JGI IMG/M metagenome (GOLD analysis project Ga0209232, IMG submission 184066) | Marine viral communities from the Pacific Ocean - ETNP_2_60 (SPAdes) (version 2) | ecosystem: Environmental > Aquatic > Marine > Oceanic | place: Pacific Ocean | collected 2013-06-22
ATCACGAGTTGCGTGAACGATTTCTTTTCTTGCTCTGAACTCTCAAATTCTTTGGAGAGTTGTTGTTTGGATTTCTGTCCTTATGATCAACATCTTTACCAGCTACCGCAGAAGAACCCAATTTACGCTTCACGCGACTCCGAGCCGTGTTCCTTCCAGCTCTCCGCTTCTTTTGGAGAGGGGATGAGTGGTAATTATCATATTCTTTTCTATAATTTCTTTCCATAGTGATAAACAGCTATTCACCATATATTTCTATGGTAATGGCGAAGATAACAAAAACAATAGTCCGTGTCGCTGTTCCTGTCGTTCTTGAGCTTGTTGCATCTGCAATAATGAGACAAAGCTTTAGAATCAGAAGAAGATCAAGGAACCATACTGACTATTCATAAAGAACATCCGTCAGATTGCTCTGACGGATGTTCCCATATGAACAACAGAAACACAACACAACTAACGTTGTGACTACACTATTTAGCATGACTCCAAACAAATCAAGCAAAAAATTATCTAATAAAAATTTAATCAATCTACTTATCAAACAAGATGAGGAGATGAGGTATTTGAAACTTGAGAATTACAAGCTTCAAAAACAAATAATTGCTGTTCTTCAGCAATCAACAAGAACAACCGAAACCAACATAAAGTATGGCAGTAACAATCCGCTACGGCGTAACTAACACGATCACTCGTGACTTCGACAACGAAACTACAGTTAGTGATCTTCTCAGCGACCGCAGTCTCCTAGGTGCTCTTAACGCGCCAGAGGGCTGTGTCGCTTTATCAGGTGGCACACAGCTCTCTCCCAATTCATTTGTAAGTGATTTTAGTGGTGAGACTGTAACACTAGAAAAACAAGCCTCCAGCAAAGCTTAACTGGAACAAGTCCTTGTTGCCTAGACGATTTCTTACTTCTATGAGTTTCTCGTTTAGGCAACAAGGCAATCTTTTATCCATAGAACCACAGATCCAATGCCAGAACCAAAAACATACGAACACACAACTCCGTTGCCGTTTGAAAAGCAATACATCTTAGCAAGCGATGGCGTTTTCTACAGTAGAGAGATAATCACTACTCCAATAACAAATCAGCGAAACTTGGTAGAGAACTGCCAGTTTGAAGAAACCATGAATCTAAATCAATGTGTTAACCGATTGGAAATTAACGATCCAATGCGAGACAGAAGTTCAGTCCCTCTATCTAGTTGCTACTACGAAGGTTACTACAACAGTGATTACAGTAAAAAACACATATTTGTTCCTATCTATGCGTTTACGTTTCCTAAAGCTGATCTAACTAAAGTAAACATCAACTACAATATTCCCGACACTAATCCTGTGTATGAGTATCAACTCACTCCAAACCAGTATACTAGGGATTTTACCAACAGGATTATACCTAAATATACTCCTCGTTTTTACAGTGATCGCCATCAAATGTATATACATTTTATTATTAACGATTCTAACTATGCAAACGGAATAATGGGTGATCGAACAATAAGCTATCCAACTTTGTTTGCTGTAAACAAAGACACAAAGGAACCTGTTTCAATGGACTTACCAAACATATATGACACAGGCAAAATTTGCACTGGTGATTCTTACGGCAGGTTTGACATGGACTCATCGGTAAGCACTCACGAAATTGTGCGTAATGTGCTTATTGAATTGTTTAGTTCTCCAGCTAACACAGACCTGTATCCCAGAGAAGACTTTGTAAGAGCTTATCTAATGTATGATTCAGAGGCTCAATGCTTACTTCTTCCAGACAGAGAAGGATCTCCAATCGGTGATCCGTATGCTACAAAAGAACGTGGCTTCTTCTTTCCAATAACTAAATCAGTCATTCTAGACTTTACATCAATATTATGGAAGAAATAACACCACTAAGCATACTAAACAATGGTCACTCTGTGTTTCAAACAAACCACGGTTACCATTACCATTCTCCATACCGAGGAAGAACAGATGCTATACGATCATCTACAATTAGAAATATCGAGCAAACTTCTAGTCAAGTGCTAGATACATACAACATAGAGCATGGCTTGAGTCCAGCAGAGCTTCGTGTTCTGCTAAAAATTGTAGCAAAGTCTTATCACGATTGTGGTAGAAAACGTGGAGCAATCCTTAGATACATTAAACATTACATGGAACAAGATGTTCCTCTTGGTAACAAAAGAATATTCAACAAACTGAAAGCAATGGACGAAGGATCCAGAAACAGGTAACCATGAAACAAAAACTAAACGCAACAATCATCGGTGCAGGTGGTGTAACAAGCTACCTGTTACCCGCACTCAAACGTAGCTTTGATCTCAATGTCGTATTGTTCGACGCAGACAAGCTAGAAACTCACAACCTCGACCGTCAACTGTTTCGTAACAGTGACATCGGCAAATACAAAGCAGATGCGTTGCTCAAAGCTAACGTGTTCCGCAAATCAGAGGCAGTCGCTGTAACTTCATACTTTGAAGAAGACTTGCTCGACACAGAGTATCGTCTTTACTTCGGTAAAAATTGTGACGTTATCATTTGTGCAGCCGACAATCACCCAGCTCGACGTGCAGCAATCTACGCTGCCAACGAGATGAACAAGCCGTTGATTATCGCAGCTAACGAGTTTTCTACCAGCCAAGCGTTCTTCTATGACAAACAGTATGCTTTGGAATACCAGAAGATTGACCCGTATGTTCGCTACCCTGAGATTGAAGAATCTAACGAAGGTTCTCCAATCCGCTGTCAAGGTGAAGCACTTGAGTCTACACCACAGCTTGCAATTGCTAATCAAGTTGCAGCATCATTTGCAAACTACTTAGTCTGGGCATGGTTCTGTGAAGGCTACGGCAACACATCCGACACATTCAATCCCATCGAGTTTCAATCTACATTCTCTCGTATGGAAACTATAACCTTAGCTGACTGTGCATAATGAGTGATAAAAAATACGCAATCCACGACGATGCTGTCTATGAAGTATCTAGCAACAACCTGTATACAACATACACTAAATGCAAAGTTCCTGTAACAAAATCAGTAGCTCCCGAATGGAAAGGTCAAGCCATACCTTACAAGATGTGGCAAGACATCACAGACTGGTGCGTCCTGAGTTATGAAAAATTTAAATCAGAAACACTCGTGTTTCTTTATTACGATTTAAACAAAAAAGAAGACGAGAACCGTTGGTCGTTCTGGATACCACCCCAGATAACCAATGGCATGACCGTCAAGTCCAACCCAGAATCAGAGTTCTTTGAAAAAGAACGCAAGAATTTTCCTGACACAATGTTTGGGACTGTGCATCACCATTGTAGTAGTTCTGCATTTCAGTCAGGAACGGACCACGCAGACGAGCTGGGGCGTGAAGGTTTACACTTCACTATTGGTCATCTAAACAAACCATTTGACTTAGATGTCCATGTAAGACTTACGATTGGAAAAGCTCACGGCGATGTGGAAGCATCGTCCGTAATCCAAGCAGATCCTAAGTTACAGAAGTGTTTCGAAAGCTTGCAAAGCTCGTACCAAATAAATACAATAAAGCAAGCTTTTGATACCCTTCACGACCTCAGCATTTGCTCTGCGTCTAAGAACTACACTAAACGAGAAAAACAGTTCTCCAAGCACTACGCTAAAGTAGAAAAACCAGTTACAACCAGTTACAAAAGTTCTAGTCTTGGACTAGGTTATGGTGCTAGTCACACAGGCTACACTAGAAACAATTACCAAAGTCAAATGCAATTTGACCACGAAAGTGGATGGTATACTGATAAAAAAAACGTCGAAGACACAGTAGACGATGATTATTACTTCAGTTATCAAGACATAGCAGAAGCTACTGTTGACGAATTGTTTACAGAGCCAGACGTTCTAGCACTTCAAACTGACTACTTAGGCACAACAAACGCAAATACATTATCCAGACCTGACAACATCAAAAAATATATTCAGATGTTAGAAGACGAAGTTTATCTGTGCACAAAAGAAGGCTTAGAATTTACAGAACTTCTTGACAACTACTTTGACGAGAGTTTTTCTAACTACGCAATTGAAAAAGATCAGCTTGTAAAAGCTCTCAAAGAAATTGCAGAGATTGAGGCAGACATACCTCCATCTACTTTTCTATGAAAAATGAAGCAGCATTCTCAACTTGGGTTCGTAAATTAGCATATAAATATACCCAAAGTTCAGTGCTGTTTCAGCGCATCGAGACCACCACATCTAGTGGTGTTCCCGATGTGCTTATGCTTACTAACAACAAAACACTTCTGCTTGAGTTAAAATATGAAACAAAAAATCTTCGCCCAATGCAAAAAGCTTGGCACAAGCGTATCCAAAAACTGGTCGAATCTAATGAAACACTTGAGCTTTGCGTTTTATGTGCTTATCCGAAAACTAAAAGACTGGTGCACTTCGTGGTAGACCAAGAACCAGTAGAATACCCACTAACTCAAGAAGGAATATACAATTTGTTTGACACATTAAAAATTTAGACAGTGCGTTTCCCGCCTCAGGCAAAGCATGGCGTTCGCCGTGTAATTCCTCAGGTCCGATTCCAAGCTCTAAGATGCGACTCTGCGCTGCATCTTCAAACTGCGTAGACTAGGCGAATACAGTGAATCCCCCGCGGGAGGTTGAATCCGAGAGATTCCATCCTAGATAACTGGTTAGCATTTATGCTAGCCAGCCAATTTACAACATGCAACAAGAACTACTAACTATACCAAGAAGCGAGCGACCAGCAAAAAATCTACCCCCAGCATGGGAGCCTAGTTCTTTTTGGAAAGCACCCGCCGAGTTACCTGAACTGTCAGGAGAAATAGCCATTGACCTTGAAACTTACGATCCGTATCTAAAAGAAACAGGACCCAGTTACAAACGCAATGAAGGCTTTGTAGTAGGTATAGCTATTGCAGATAAAAACCACACAATGTATTTACCCTTCGCCCACCAAGGCGGGGACAACCTACCTAAAAAAATCATAATACCTTATGTTCAAAATCAAATCAACAATGCTAATTCTATTATCTTTGCTAACGCTTTATATGATATGGGCTGGCTACACACGCTTGGAATCTCTATTGGATGCACAGTCCGAGATGTACAAGTTGCTGAAGCCTTAATCGACGAAGAGCAATTTAGCTACTCGTTAAACAGCTTATCACTAAAATACCTTGATCGACCTAAAGACGAAGAGCATCTTAAGAAAGCAGCCGAAGCTTACGGAGTAGACCCCAAAGGCGGTTTGTGGAAACTAGGAGCACGACACGTAGGCACTTACGCAGAGATTGACGCACGTAACACTTGGGATGTGTATCAAGAACAAAAGCCAATACTTGTAAAAGAAAACTTAACCCAAATATGGGAACTAGAATGTAAGGTAACTAAAGTTCTTCTTAGTATGACACTTAAAGGTGTCCCAGTAAATATACCAGCAGCAGAAGAATACAATGACACTCTAAAGCAACGAGAAAAAGAACTAAGTTCCCAATTTGGTAGCTTAGACATCTGGTCTCCTCAACAACTCGGACATTATTGTGAGACTACACTAGGAGTTAAAGTTCCGCGAACTGAAAAAGGTAACTACTCAGTAGACAAATTCTTTTTGCAAACTACTGAAAACTCAACTTTAGCAAATATACACGAACTACGTAGTATTAACAGGTTACGAAAAGTATTTATTGAAGATATTATACTCGGGCAGAATTACAATGGTCGTATACACGCAGACTTTAAACAAACTGCGTCAGAACAAGGTGGAACACGAAGCGGTCGGTTGTCTTCTAGCAACCCCAACATGCAACAAGTTCCAAAAAGAAGTGCTATAGGCAAGAAGATACGCTCCCTGTATATTGCTGAACCAGATATGCTATGGTGTAAAGCAGACTATAGCTCTCAAGAGCCTCGACTACAAGTGCATTACGCTTTGTTAGGAGACATACACACAGGCAAACCTTTACCCAAAGCAGAAGAAGCATTAGCAGCTTTTAAAAAAGGAGAAAAGTTATACACATTCTTTGAAAAAGAAACAGGGTTACCTTATGACACCTGTAAAATGCTTTGTCTTGGCATCTCATACGGAATGGGAAATAAAAGAATGGCAACACAGTTAGATATTGGAGAGGAAGAATGTAAGTTAGTAACTGAAAAATTTAATGCTAAAGCACCTTTTCTCCGTATTCTGTTCGACAACGTTATGTTGCGAGCTAAACAAAAAGGAGAAATTAAAACTATACTAGGCAGAAAGGCTCACTTTGATTTCTGGATGCCTAGTTACGACGATAAACCAGTAAAAGGATACAACAATGCAACTACAAAATATAAAGACCAAATTAAAAATCTCCAAAGAGCATTCGTTAGCAAAGGGCTTAACAGACTTATTCAAGGCTCTGCTGCTGATCAAACGAAACTTGCTATGGTGCTTGCTCATGACGCTGGGCTGGATCTTCGACTGCCTGTGCACGATGAGATCAATGCTATGGTTACCGACGAAGCAGAAGCTAAAAAGCTTGGTAAAATCATGGAGGAAGCAATCAACTTAAAAGTCCCTGTAGTCGCTGACATCGACCTTGGACCAACTTGGTGTTAACCATATGGACATATTAAAAACAGCTTTAAAATTAACCACTGGTGACAGACACAGTGAATATGGAGACTGCACTGTCGAATTAGACAGAGTAGCCACTATGTGGTCTGTTATCTTTGAAACCGATATTACACCCAATCAAGTAGCTTTAGCTATGATTGCTTTAAAAATAACTAGACAAATGCACTCAAATAAAAAAGATAACTGGGTTGACATAGCTGGTTATGCTAGAATAGGAGATATTGTAAACAAAGAATTATGAATGAAGATCCACTACTAGTTGAGGCTCAAGAAGCCATTGACAATCAAGAACTGTTCTCTGAAGAAGAGACAACCTCACAGCGACCAGCTGACATGGCTGCTGTTATAGAACTAAGTGACACCTTAGTTAGTTTGGAAGCCCAAATAGCTGAAGCAGAAGAAAATCTGTCAGCCTTAAAAGGCTCAAGAAAAAAAGTAGCAGAAGAACACCTGCCCTCAATGTTAGAAACACTGGGCATTGATTCTCTAAGACTTACAAATGGTAAGCAGATTGTAATTAACTCATTTGTTGATGCTCGTATCAAAGATGAAACTGCTGCTTACAGCTGGTTACGAGACACAAACAACTCCTCTATTATCAAGAATGAAGTGAAAGCTAATCTTGACAGAGGTAATGACCAGCTTGTATCTCAGATACTAGAAACCCTTCAGGAGATGGGTGTGGAGGCAAGTTGTAAGTCAACAATACACCACGCTACTCTCAAGTCTTTCTGTCGCGACGCTCTGGATAACCCAGAGCTGGCAGAATCTCTACCTCGTGAAGCCTTTGGTATCTACCAAGGTAAGCGAGCAAAAGTAACCTAAGAAACAAAGAATAATAATCATGGCATATGATATAACAAAAGTAGCGGGAATGGGCACTGAGAACCTTGATGAAGGTTCAGCAATGCCTTTCATCCGCATCCTGCAAGACTTGAGCCCACAGCTCAAGCCAAACAAAGACGAGTATGTCGAAGGCTCAAAAGCTGGAGACCTGTTCTTCGCTAAGACAAAAGAAATACTGGACAACCCAGTAGAAATGATCCCTGTGTATACTACTGCAATGTATACTGAGTGGATTCCTCGCAACAAAGGCGGGGGCTTCGTAGGAAGTCACCCTCTATCTGTTGTTGGTAATCCCCTCTACGAAAAGGGTCGTGAGCGTCAATACGATGAATGGCTCGGAGACAACGAACTACGCTATACTAGCTACTGGTTTGTTCTTATTAATGTAAACGGTGCATGGGAAGAAGCAATGATTCCTTTCACATCGTCTCAGTTGAAAGTTTCTCGTAAGCTTACATCTGACATTAATCGTTTCCGTTACACTGACAATCCTAGCATTGTCCCGCCTCTGTTTGCACAGAAATGGCAACTAGCGACCGTCATGGAAACTAGCAAGAATAACGACGATTATTGGAATTTCGACATCAAGAGTCCAACAGTTCTTGACTTCGAAGCCGATGAAGATCTTCTTGAGTTAGCTGCTGCTACCTCAGGCAAAGCTGCAGACACTCCTCTGCTACAGAGCCCCAAGGAAGAAAAAGCACCAGCTTTGACTACTGACGAAGATATATTCTAATTAACTGTAGCCCAGCCCTTGCAACAGGGGCTGGGCTCCTTTATCCCATATGAGCAACGACACTACACTAACTGAGCTAGCTACTAGCTTTATGGAATTGTTTACATGCAATCCAAATGTCCACGGAGAAACTAAACTAACAGGTAAGTTTCGTGACCGAGACGGCAAGTGTGATTCAAAATCTTTCTTAGTAAAAAGCGGAGTAACTGTAAGTTTATGGGAAGAACATATCCAAGGTAAAAAACGTATAGGTTGCACACCACTACAAGAAGACAGCTCTGTATTATGGGGAGCATTAGACGTAGATGTATATCAGAAAGAAGATACCCTTGAAAAATTAAATCAAAAGGTAGCAGAAAACGAGCTACCTTTTATAGTGTGCAGATCTAAGTCAGGCGGTGCACACGTATACTTGTTCTTAAGCGAACCCGTAGCTGCTAAGGACATGATTGACAAGCTTAAAGCTTTTAGTGCGTTCTTTGGTCAAGGTGTATCAGAAATATACCCTAAGCAACCAAAGATTGGCAGTCGCAAAGACGACTCTAAGTATGGTAACTGGCTCAACATGCCTTATAGTGGTAACCCTACGCTTCAATATGCCTTTAACAACAAAGGTGAGGCTCTTGACCCTAAAGAGTTTATAGACGCAGCTACAGCTAATCGTATGACCTCTGAGGCATTTCACAGCCTTAAAGTCCCTAGCAGTTCATCTGAAACATTCCCCGACGGACCACCATGCCTAAATTACATATTTAGCGAACGAACTCAGGCAAGCGAAAGTAGAAACATTACTCTAGCTAACGTAGCTGTTTATCTTAAAAAGTCTAACCCTAGCGAATGGAAACAACTTATACACAAGTATAACAGGATGTTTTCTGAGCCTCTCAATGACCGAGAAGTAGATGCAATCATAACTTCATACAGTAAAAAAGACTACAAATATCAATGTGCCCAAGAACCACTGTGTCGTTTCTGCGATGCAAAAGCATGTGGTATGACCAAGTATGGTATTGGAGGAGAGGACTTTATGCCAAACAATCGTTCACTTGTTCAACTAAAAAGTGACCCGCCTCTTTGGTATCTAACACTAGACGACACTGAGCTACAGCTCAGCACTGCAGAGTTTGATAATTTTAATTTGTTTAATCAAAAAGTAATGGAACGACTGCTTTACAAATTCCCGCCAATCAAGCAAGAAGATTGGATTAAACAACAAAACTTACTTCTTAAAAACTGCACACAAATAGACATTCCTTTTGAAATGACACCTGTAGGTCAGCTAATAGAACTTGTATCAGGTTTCTGTGACTCTGCTGTAGAAGAAGCTCACCACATTAAGAACGGACCCATTAAAAGGTCAGATGGTAACTACTTATTTCGTATGTCGCATCTTAGAGACCATCTTGAACAACAACGATTTAAAGATCTGCCTTCAAACAAAATACTTTCTGTGTTAAAGAAAGTATTAAAAGCAGAGCCTGACCGAGTCCAGCTTGACAGTGTAAATACTAGATGCTGGCGTATTCACCAGAATATGTTAAATGTTAACAATGTTACAACGTATCCTGACTTAATAGAACACAACAACTACTAATGACAACATCACAACTAATACTAGCAATTATGCTAGTCGAAAGCAACGCAGATATTAACGCAATAGGCGACAACGGTAATGCTCACGGCTGTTTCCAACTAACCAAAGCTTATATTCAAGACGCTGCTGAACACGCAAACGAAGACTGGACTATAGAGGATGCTTATAGCTACCAAAAGTCTCGTATGATTTTTAACGCTTACATGGATCGTTATGCAACGCCCGAAAGATTAGGTAGAGCAGTTACATCTGAAGATATTGCAAGAATACATAATGGTGGACCCAATGGGTGGAAAAAAGAAAGCACTAAAAAATACTGGGAGAAGGTAAAAGATGTATTAGACTATGAAGAATAAAACCAAAATATATGTTGCCAGCGCAGGAACAGGTAAGACCACTACGCTTATGAATCTTCTAGGCGAGTGCTTACAAGAAACTAGCCCACGTAAAATTGGTTTTACTACCTTTACCAAAGCAGGTGCTCAAGAAGCTATTGACAGAGCTTTATTAAAATATCCTGACTACGAACCCAAAGAGTTTGAAGCTTTTAGCACATTGCACGCTCTTTGTTATCGACGCATACCAAATAAAAGAATCATGAACTGGAAGGATTATCAAGCCTTCAGTAAGCTTAGTTCTTTTAAGTTCACGGGAGCTGCTGCCGTCTCTAAAAAAGATGGCAGCAGTTTTTCAACAGGCATTGGAGATAGAATATTATATTACAACGGACTTATGCGTAACATGCTAATGTCTTCTAAAGAAGTTTTATTAGCAACTCCTAGTAACGAAGTATCTGTTGAAGAACTAGACGAGTTTTCTAAATTTTACAAAAAGTTTAAAGACCAAACTGATGTTTATGACTTTACTGATCAACTAGAAAAGTTTGTTGATTTAGATGTTCAACTTAACCTTGATTACTTGTTTGTAGATGAAGCTCAAGACCTGTCTCCATTACAATGGAAAGTAGTAGACCATCTTAGTAAAAAAGTTAAACAGCTATATATTGCTGGTGATGACAAACAAAGCATTTACAAGTTCTCAGGCGGTGACCCTGCATCATTAATCAATAAAGAAGGATTTAGAATCATTCTAAATAAGAGTTACAGGTTACCTTCTAAGATACTAGAATACTCTGAACAAATTGCTAAAAAGATTACAGAAAAACAAGACTACACTATTAGCACAGATAACAAAGGTGGTTGTGTTTCAAAAATTAAAACTCTAACAGACCTAGACTTTTCACAAGGCTCATGGTTTTTATTGTGTAGAAACAGAGCATTCCTGCCATACTTTGAAAACTTGTTGGTAAAACAACGCCAGTTGTTTGTATCTGGCGGTGAGTGCTCACTGTTTAATGCTAACACAATTAGAATGATTAAACTGTGGGAACAACTCCGACAAGGATTTAAACTCTATGTAAGAGACTTAAAAGTGTTGTATAGAGAGTATCTGCCCTCTGGAGTAGCAGTAGCCCGTGGTTCTAAGAAACTTATGGATTCTATGCACGACTTAGACATGTTTGATAAACACGAATTATCCACTAATTATGGTCTACGAACCACTGTTTCTTGGGACAAAGTGTTTAAGCTTTCAGACACCGCTAGAGAAATACTAAAGAAAGCAGAAGAACAAGGAACTTTAACCAACGGAGGCAACGTAGAAATTAACACAATTCATAGTGTAAAAGGTAGAGAAGCAGACAATGTAGTTATATTACCCGATATGGTGGAGATGACAAGTAAGGGTTTTGCTAAAGACCCTGACAACGAGCATCGTGTTTTTTATGTTGCAGTCACTCGGGCAAAAGAACATCTTTATGTGCACCACCCCGTAACTTCAAGATTTTACGAAATGCCATGAAACTAGAAGAACTTTTAAATGAGCTGCTTGACCTTGCTAATGAGCACGGAGGAGATGCAGATACAAACATTGAAAATGTTATCTGTAACTCTGAACAATCAGACAGCTCAACAGAAGTAACAGTTGTTATAAAGACTAAACAGTAGCATGGATCCAGAAACATATGAAACAGCTGCAGGAAGCGTAAGTAACTTTATGCGGTGGGCAGAACGTCGGCTCGCTGAAGAAGTAGAAAAGAATGATAAAATTGAGAAAGCTTTAAAAAAACAAAAGTCTCCTACAGATCTTTTTTTAACAAACAATGAAAAAATATTAATTATTCAACATATACACAAATATAGAGCCGAGGGAAAAACCGTAACAGAAGCGTGTAAAATATTTAATATACATCCAAACACATATCACAACTGGCGTAGGCACTTTAAGATTCCAGTATTTAAGAACAATGTTATATAAAACAAAACCATTTGAACACCAGAAAGCAGCAGTAGAACGCTTCGTAGATAAACCCTACGGAGCTTTGTTTTGCGAAATGGGCACGGGTAAAACTAAAATTATGTTAGATATACTCGGTAACAATGATTCTGAGGACATAGTTATAGCCGCACCCAACGGTCTACACTTTAACTGGGAAGCTCTAGAAATACCCAAACACTTTCCACATACTTGTGAAGTGTATACTTGGCGGGGGATGCCAACTAGTAAAACTCGCAAAAGAGATTTAAATCAGTTTTTAAAGTCTGATGCTAAATACAGGTTCTTACTCATTAACGTAGAAGCACTTAGAACAAAAAACGGTTATAGTCTAGTGCAAGATTTCCTTAGTTCTTGGTTTAGTAGAAACAAACAGTTTGTTATTGATGAGTCTACTTGTATAAAAAACCCTAAAGCACAACAAACACGAGCTGTGCTAAAGCTAGCAGAAATGTGCCATAAAAGATGGTTACTCAATGGCACTCCAATTACGCAAGGACCTTTGGATCTGTTTAGCCAATGTAGATTCTTAAACAAAACAGCGTTGCCTTACAATACGTATACAGCTTTTAAACACAAATTTGCCATAGAAACCACAATGACAATGGGTCAACGGTCTTTTAAAAAGATTATTGGCTACCAAAATGTAGAAGAGCTAACAAAGCTGTTAGAACCCTTTAGCCTTAGGTTAGAGAAAAAAGACTGCTTAGATTTGCCTGACAAAACATTCTCAACGGTCTCTGTTGAGCTAGAACCACAGCAAGAACGATTGTATCAAAGAATGAAGGACGAATGTATTATAGAGTTCGAAACAGGAAACATAGTCACAGCGACAATGGCTCTCACCCAGTTGGTTAAATTGCATCAAATTCTTACAGGGTTTGTTACTACCGATGAGGGTGAGGCTGTTTCGCTCAAAAATAATAGAGTAAAGATGTTACTTCAGATTGCTGAAACTAGCAGTCCTCTAGTCATATTCTGTGCATACAAAGAAAACGTTCGTCAGTTGCATGAAGCATTGACCGAGAAATACGGAGAAGACAGCGTCGTTGTATACAGCGGGGACACACCGCTTAATCAACGGTCTGATGCAATTAGGAAGTTTCAAAGCGGTAGAGCTCAGTTTTTCATAGGCACATCAGCTGCAGCTAAGGGGTTGACATTGCACCGTGCATCCACAATGGTCTATTACTCAAACAATTACAGCTTAGAAACTAGGTTGCAAAGCCAAGACAGAATACACCGAATAGGTCAGGATAACAAATGTACATACATCGACCTTGTCGTTCCTAATACATTAGACGATGCCATTCTTAAAAGACTTAAACAAAAAAAAGAATTATCTAGCATGGTGTTAGATGACTTAATCGAAATTATCAAATAACCTAATTATGAAAAACACAAACGAACAACTAAAAGACGCTATCCTTTCAAATTGGGATTCACTACCAGAACACGTCCAAGACGAAATTGCAAAAATCCTTGACTTTTAAACCACAAACAAACTATGAAAAAATCAGACGTAGTAAGGAAGTATGTAGAAAAGTTCCCCGAGCACGGAAATAGAACCCTTGCTTCGTTAGTTCTAAAAGAAAACCCCAACCTGTTCACATCTTTAGACGCAGCTAGATCCAGTGTTCGATATGTTCGGGGCAACCAAGGCAAACACAACAGAGAATTTAGAGAAAAAGAATCAAACCTTTTTAAACCAAACGGCAAAGCGGGTGAGTACAAAATTCCTAAGTCGTTAACTCCTAAGAAACGAATTGTACGCATACCAGATGGTAAGACCTTACTGCTGTCAGACATACACCTACCTTACCACGACGTTGAAGCTTTAGAATGTGCATTGGAACATGGGCACGACGCTGACAATATTATACTCAACGGAGACACTGTAGACTTCTACGCTACCAGCCGTTGGGACACTGACCCCAACCACCGAGACCTAGCGGGAGAGCTGCAAGCTGCTAGACAGTTTCTTATGCACCTGCGTGAACGGTTTCCAGTAGCCAATATATACTTTAAAATTGGCAACCACGAAGAACGCTGGGAAAAGTTCTTATGGCGTAAGGCTCCTGAGCTTTGTGGAGTACCTGACTTCAAAATGGAAAAGCTATTAAGGTTTGAAGACCTAGACATCCAAGAGATTGGCGGTCGCCAACTTACCAAAGCAGGTGGTCTGTGGATACTACACGGACACGAGTTCTTTAATACCTTTGACCCAGTAAACTTTGCTCGCACTCTGCAAGTAAAGACTGGAGTATGCACCATCGCTGGTCATAAACATAAAAGCAGTCAACACTCTGTTAAATCAATGGACAGCAACACTGTAGCTTGTTGGTCAGTTGGCTGTCTTTGCGATCTTGAACCTGACTATATGCCCGTGAACCAATGGAACTTAGGCTTTGCTGAGATTACCCACAAGGGTAAAAAGTTTGATGTTAACAACTACCGCATTATTGACGGTGAAGCTTATCGTTAAACTGCAACAAGAGTAATATATCCTCCATAAAATTGCATATTGTATCGAGGATAGACACCTACGCGTAAGTAATTTGTAGAAGTAGATGTTACATCACTACTAAAACTCATTGTACGACTACCTTGTGTAGTAGATGATGCTTTTGTTGTAAGTGAACCATTAGTTAAATTTCCTTCACTTACACTTACTGTAGTATTATGTCCGCTACTTGCATATATTTGCAACTCAGTAGCTTTATATCCATCAGGAATATCGTAATTAGCAACAAAGTCTTGATTAGCCTCAACTGGCATTACTTTTATTATTAGACGATTATTAGGGGTTGTAGACAAAGAAGATATATTAGTATCTACAAAATCTTTAACAGCCGCACTTGTTGGAATACTAGTTTCGTTGTCAGTGTTATTTATACCCGTGCTTTCTGTAGTTACAGTTTTGCCAGCAAAATCACCTACTTGTGAGTCAACATATGTTTTAACTGCACCAGCTGTTATTAACGATGGATCGCTATTGTCTGTCCCTGTTAAAGTTGTATCAGGGCTTAACACTTTACCAATAGCAGTATTAATGTCTGCAGCGTTATTATCTAATATATAATTTGCCATAATATATTAAAGAGTATCTACACTCCCAGCCCCATATCTGGTAATTGTAAGTTCTTTTGCTAGTGATCCTGTTGAAATGTAAGCACTATAATATGACTGGGTAGCATTTTGAAATATCTCAAAATTTACTGTTTGGTCTACATCACTAACAAACTTTTCAGATCTCATTACAATAATTGATGAAGTAGCATTAGGAGTATCAATAATAACTTTGCTACCTTTCCTAAACTGCGTAAAATTATCTCCATTTAAGGCAAATGTAAGATAAAAATCATAAACACCCCCTTCTTTAAGAGTTACAGAAAATTCTGTATTAGTAGAACTAGTGTTAGATGCAATATCTCCTACAAGAGGATTAGAAGCTCCAGTAATGGCTCCTAAATAAAGCCCATTATTTCTTCGATAACTATTTTTTCCTGCAAAAGTTGCAGTTATACTTACATCATTTAATATCTGACTTGGGTAAACAAGATTGAGATAATTTAATAAACCAGCACTAGTTGGACCATGAGACTCTGAATCTGTAATTCCAGTAGTAGCTGTGTCTGCTGTTAAAATTGGCAGATTATCTAACGCTGTTCTTATAGCACCTGCTGTAGCTAACGATGGGTCACTACCTAACGTCCCCGTTAAAGTCGTATCAGGAGCATGTGCTTTTCCTAAAGCAGCATCAATTTCCGTAGCTGTAAGTGAAAGTGGGAATTCAGACATGTTTTAACATTTCCATTTGCGAAGAGCCAACGCTTTGCGAGTTGGTCTTCCTTTAGAATCTTTCATTGGACCCTTGACTCCAGACATACGAGCACAAAAAGAACGGCGACGCTTAGCTGCTTTTGAGCCCCGCTTCACCTTCCCTGTAACTGGAGCTTTCAAATTAGAACCGTCCTTACGTTTAAAGTAAGCACGTCCCTTCTTTGTTAATCCTCCAGTTTTGCTCTTATGTTCTTTTCTCATTATTTTTTAGGTTTTAAAGAACGAACTACTTTCTTCTTTTTAGGTGGGCGACCTACTTGGTTGCCGTATGTTCCTTTTCCGTATGGCATAGTATTTTATATTTTAGATTGAATCCAAGAAACAATCTTGGATAGGGTTAATTTTATCTTAGCGACAAGACTGTCTTTAGTTTTGCAAATGCAACATTTCATAGTTATTTTTTACGTTTATTATGAAAATCAAATAGGACTTTTACTTTTTCTGATAAGGATTCAAGGTTGTAGTGCATTCTAGCTAATACAATTATTAGAGTAATAACTGCAATTAGGACTGGAGTAAGGGCTGATATGACTTGTAAAAATTCATTCATTTAATGGTTGATGACCCAAAATAAAATCCAACGATAGCCAAAACTGTTTGACGAACTTCTGGTAAGATTAAGTAGCCATTAAGAGTCTGATACTTAACACCTCCAAATAATCCAAAGAAACCTTTTGTTTCTTGTCCTACTGTGACTCCTTCTGGGCTGTGAGCCAATATAAATGGGGCTATAACGACCGCAAACAATACAGTGCATACTATGACCCGTCTAACCCATTCGCCACCTCTTGTAGCGGCTTTTTGGTGGCTTTCGTCGGCTGCGGCTTGCTTCTTAAGCATAGCATCAACAGTACCTTGCTGATTAGCGACAAGCTGTCCAATCAGTTTAAAAATAAAACCAGAGGCTCCTCCCCCTAACATAGCTATAAGTTCAGTGGTCATTTATCTCTAAGCTCCTTAATTATTTTATAAATAGAAAGTCCGAGAAACGCTATAGTGGCTACTCCCACCCACAAACTAACAACTGAGTTGATATTTTGTAATTCCATACAAGCAAAAAATCCTGCGGGTGCTACAGCTCCTCTAATTATTGGTTCCATTATTAAAAAGCCGTTCCTATTGTTTGATCTACGTTGTTTTCAAATCCACCAGATTCCCCAAGAACCATGTATTCAATACGAATATACCATGCACCGTCTGGAGCGTTTGCTTCCGAGCTAGGATAATTGCTATTAAGTGCTTTAAGAACTATATCTCTGTTAGCGAACTGCTTGGATTCAATGTTTCTAAAAGTTTTGTGAGCCAACCAGTCTCCTGTATTTTCCGCAGTTGAAACTGGTAAAGTCAAGAACGGTGCAAAGTTTCCGTCATTTGCACTGTTTTGAAAAGTGCCAATTTGAATAGAAGCCTGTGATCCATTTGAACCCCACTCCCCTGAACGCTCCGTTGGTCCAGCTTTATGGAATATAGTCATTTCGAGAGGAACATTATACTTACCTGCTCCAGCTGCAGCAACAATTTGAACAGGAGTTCCTAATCCAGTAAATCCTGTGCCTTGAAGTTTAAACGTTTTAATAAAAGTCTTTTCAACTACCTTTCCATTGTTTCCAAAAGCAGGAGTTGTCTTCGGTTGATTTTCTGATCCTGAAATAGCCGCAAATGTTCCGTCCCCGTAAGCTCCTGCCTTAATGTAGTTATCCGTTGAGTCAACAAAAAAGGTTTGAGAATCGATATTTAAATCAGTGCCTTTAATAGTGCCATTAACATCTAACGCAGAAGTTGGAGACGAAGTCCTTACACCTACTTTAGCTGAACTACCAGTTACAGTAACATCACTGTCAAATTGACAAGCATCTTCTACACTACATTGACCCAATACAGTTAAATCCGAGGCAGTTTCTATAGAACCAGCTATGTCTATATTACCTGATCCTTGAATTCTTTTACCACTAGCAATCTCTAAGTTGTCGTTTAACGCAACAGTTGTATTTATTGTAGTAGCTCCAGTTATTGTAGTAGCTCCAGTTATTGTAGTAACGCCTTTTAAGTTAGTAGTATCTTCTAAGTTAGTAACTCCATCTACAGTTAAACTACCATTAACTTGAAGATTTGTGCCAATGTCTGCAGTGGTACTTGTTACAAGAGTTCCAAGGGATGCGTTTCCTTTAATATAACCAGTGCCAGTAGCTTCGATGTCTCCACCACCACTAACTTCAATACCTCCTGTGCCAGTAACTTCAATGTCTCCTGTGCCTTGAATATCAATGCCTCCACCATTACTAAGTTTAAGGTCTCCACCGTTAAGTTCTACGTTTCCACCACCACTAAGCTCTACATTGCCGTCTTCGTTATCAAAATCGCCGTTAGTAATTTTTATTCCATCTTGAAACTCTGCTTGATTTTCAAATAAAACGTCGTCTTGAGTAGTAAGTTGACCTCCAATTGAAACATTATCGCTTATTACTACAGCATCATCAAAAGTTGCAGTGCCTGTAAAAGTAGGAGTTAAACTAGGTGCTTTTGTCGCAAGAGCAGCGTCAGCGTCCGCTTCGTTCTGGTCAACGTCAGCTTGAACAGCAGCAATTGCAGCGTCAGCATCAGCCTCATTCTGGTCAACGTCAGCTTGAACAGTTGCTATTAAAGCATCAGTTTCAGATTGGCTGTAAGTTTCACTCTTGGCATAACTGTCGTCATCCGTGTTCAACGCAGCAATAAGGCTGCTATACGAGATTTTCTTAGTCTCTGTGTTCGCGGTGTCAACAATGGGGATAAAATCCTCATTAGACGGGTCTGTAAGCTCTGTAAGCTCTGAAATCTTGGAGTTCTTGGAGTCAGCCATTATAAGGTAGAATTATTAATTTATAGTAAAATTGTCAAGGTTAAAATTTTTGCAAGTAGTCAAACTCAGCTTCAACAATGCTTCCTGCTGATTCTGTAAATGCCATGCCTAGCATAGCTTTAATAGGTCCACCTACAACAGGTAGACTACCTCCTGCAAAAGGAGCTACGGCTTTAGCAACTTTCTTGCCGTCCCTGCCAAGAACCCCTGTAGCAAGGTCAACTGGAGCTTTAGCTATAGGCGACACAGGCAAAGAACCTTCTAATAGCTCTAGAGGTATTTCTCCAATGCCCACAAGCCCTGATTGGCTTATAATCCTCTGCCAATCAAATGACGACATGTTCGTTGGGTTAATCGGAGCTCGACCCTTAGACAAGTCTTTCATTGCTGTGACAAACCAAGCAGTCGCTAAGGAAGTGCCAATAAATGCAACCAAGTGCGACATTGCTCGGACGTGGTTCAGCTGAGAACCCGTGTACCCGTTAGCAAAACGGTTAAATATAACACGGCTAAGACCTAGTATAAACGAGGTATACTGAAACCCTGTTCTCATGACTTCGCCACCAACAGTTCCTGCTTTAAAGTTACCGCGAGTAATTGCTTGAGCACCAGCATCAGGCTCAAGAATTGCCTGTTTCATGTAGTGCAAGTAATACTCCCTAAGCTTGTTAGAAACGTTAGCATCTTCAACGGTCTGAGGCATAACACGAGATATGCCATCTGGAGCTTCTTTACTTGCAGACTTTAACAAAACCTTAATCTCTGCATCTGTAAAACCAAAGTTACGTAGACTTTCAAGGCGCACGTCATTAAACTTACCTGATGCAGCGTCTTTACCCAAGCTACGACTTGTCCAGTCTGCAAATGCTTCCTGACCAGCAGCAGTAATTCTAAGCATACCGTTAGCTTCAAACATAAAGGACATAGCTATATCTAGCAGACCCTTTTCGCCTGACACATCTCCAGTAATCTGCCTGACATTAGCATTATTAACTACGTCGTAAGCTGCGCCTACGTCTCTAAAATAGGCAGTCATACCAGACTTGTCTCCTTTAAACTGTCGAGACATAGCTTCTATGAACTGAGGCATAAACTCATTTACGCCTATTTCTGCTCCTGTATACTTTAACGTAGATACGCTAAGCGGTATGTCCATAAGAGCAGAGAACCCAGAAAGAGGTAAAAACGCAAGATTACCGACCTTACGAACATTTTTAAATATAGACGCAAACGAAGCGTCTACAGGGTTGTCTAGTTCGTTAATTAGCAACTTAGTTGTGCCAAGAACCGTGTCATACTTAAACTTGCCAACATTGTCTCCGCGTCTTAGATCAGCAGCATCTAGTGTTTTCTGAATAGTAGCCGTTGGGTCACTTCCAAAGAAACCTAAAGATGCAATCATCTCCGACCGATAACGAATCTGGTCCATAAGAAGTTTACCTAAGTTACCTTCTCCGCTATACTTAGCTAGTAGTTTAGCTTCAGCATCAGCTTTTAGGTGCACCATACGAGACTGTTCAAAAGACCTTGCAACGTCTCCTCCTTCCAGTGTTTCCTTAAGCTCAGTTATGCGGTAATACCATTCTTTCAAATATGTTTCTCGGTCAAAAGGAATATCCTTGCCGTCTTCACGAGCTAACACACCTCCGTGGGCTTTACTTGTAGCCTCCCAATCAATGCCAGCAAGCATGTCTTTGCGGAACTGATCAAAACCTATATTTTGTATAGTGGCACTAGACCATCTTTGGCTCCAACCAGAAAAGTCGTTTCTCACACGAACATTAGAGCCAAAACGATTAAGAGCAACTAATTGTGAATCACGAACTTTTTTAATAGCGTCAACAAGCTCTTCAAATGCTTCAGAACCTTTCCATTTAGCTGGAGTTTCGCCAGTTCGCATTGCAACCATAAGGTCGGCAGCAAAAGCGTTAACGTTTGCACGTAAGTCTTTACCGTAAATTCTAACTGCATCTGGGTTACCGCCTGTTTGCTTACGGAGCACATCAAGGTAGGGACCGTGACCAGCACCAATAAACACATCCCACAAACCGTGTTTTTCTAACACATCGTTTATAGGCTTAGCATCTACAACAATCTGTGCTTTGCTTTTAACATTAGCAGAAGCTTCTGGGTTAAACCCTGAGCGTTGTTGACCGTCTAACTGACTCTGTATCCACTCAATGCGTTGCTTAGGATTTTTAAACTGAGTCGCTCCTTCTATAAAGGTATTTAAAATTTTGCCGTTTCGAACAGCTCTTAATATCTCAGAATCAAATGTTTCGTTTAAAGACTGAAGAACTCTAGCTCTAGCTGTAGACATGTCGTTACTTTCAGAAAGTAATATGCGTATGCTTGTTTTTAACTCTTTAGACAAACCTTTTACATTTAAATCAGCGGTTTGAAAGTAATTACTAGACCCATCAAAAATGTCATTTATTAAAGACTCTTGAAAGTCTTTTCTAGCTGCAATGTCTATTATAGTTTCTGCAATATCAGAATAATTCTCTAATCCGTTTTGCTCAAGAACTGTGCGGACATGAGCCTTACGAGCTACAGCTCCTTTATCGTTAGCTGCGGTGTAACCTTCAGGAGTGCTTAGTATGGTTTGTAAAACAGTAGGATTACCCAGAACTGTGTTAGTCTCATTAATAAAAAACTCAGATCGGTTATCGTTTAAACTTCCAGATTCGTTAAGATTTCTATTTAACGTTTCTTCAGCTTCTAAGGCTAACTCAGATTGTTGAGGCTCTGGCTTGTCAATCTGCTCGCTGTTAAAAGTTTCGTTAAGTTGTTTTTTTACGTCTTTAAAATTCTGAGCATTAAGCGTAGGATCTAACGACCCTGCTCCCGCAATTGGCTTAGAAACTCCTGAGCTGTTAATTGCTCCAATAATAACCCCCACATCATAAAAAGCTTGTCGATCCCTGTCAGTTAACTTTGATCTATTTAACCTTCTATACTTTATAAGATTTTGCCACACAGCAACAAACCAGTCTCTTAGTTCATTAAACAAAGTAGGATTTGCTGCGTGCATTCCTTTCCAGAACTCGGAATGTCTAGAAGCTTCGGTAACAAACCAAGCAACTCCTTCTTCGGTATGACGTTCATCTGCCCAATCGTAAGCTTCCCGTTTTACTTTTGGATCATCAGTATCTTTTCCAAGGCTTCTTAAATAATCAAAATAGTACGCAAGATCGTCTCTATTATACCGCTTCCATGTATCATCATTAAACAATTTGTCTCGTAAGCGAGCATTATTCTTAACTACGTCAAGTATCTGCTGATACGCTGGTTTAAAATCACTAGCAAGATGATGAACAAGTTCGTGCAAAGCACTAGAAACTGCTGACTCATTAGCACCAAAAATAGCTAAATTAAAAGTAATTTCTTTAGAACCTTGGTCATATTCAGCTTTAAAATCGGCTTCTGGATCAGAAACAAGCTTAATTTTACCTTTAAATCCCAATTCAGGTAATAACATTGCTGCACCTGCAAATTGATTAGGATCATCTCCTATTTTGTTAAACCTAGTTCTAACATCTGACTGAAATGTTTTTGCATACACTTCTTTAATAGCTTTTCTTCCTACAGTATTTAAACTACGAGTTCCTATCCCTGCAAAGTTTTTTGTAAGTGTGGGGGTATCTACTGCCTCCCAAGTTTTTTCAGCAGAATACCAAGCAAACCATTGATTCTGATCTTGGCTAAACACTGCCACAGGCTTACCCATGTCCACAGCCATTTGAACTGCCCAGCCTGTTCCTCCTTGTGGAACTCCGTCTACAATCTCTGTTATGGCAAAAACAGCATCTGAATTTACAACTTGATAATAGTTTCTGCGTAACAAGTTATTTACATAAGGCTTACTTGTTGGAAAAGTTCTCTGTAAGGTTTTATTCGCTTTTATTAAAGCAGCATCTGCCGCATTAGCTTGTTCCTGTGTAATTGGTGTATTACCTTTTGGAGTTTTGTTACCTTCTACATAATAATGACGAGAAGTTATACCATACTTCTCTCCGATACTTCCCCATATATCGTCAGCACCTCTTGCACCTCCAGAATGATTTACAAAATCTTCCCCTCTTTTAGTTAAACGTCTGCTTTTAACACCTCTGCGAGCTTCAATAAACTCTGCAAGTGCTGTTGCGTGGTTAGGCTGAACACTTTCATCGTAATACAAAAGTTTTTTGCCGTCTAGCGCACCCGAATCTATTTGAGTTAAAATCCACTGTCTTTGTGCTTGGTTGACATCTGTATGATCAGTTCCCTCTAGCCACGAACGATACGAGTCAACAGTTTCTTGCAAACTAGCTGTTTTGACAGTGCCCTTATACCCCAGATGACTAAACGGGTTGCCATAGTGCTCGTCAGTCCCATATTTTCTAAGAACATTTATACCTTCACCAGATGCTTCAGCTGCTCTAACAGCTGCTGTTCCTTTTTTGTAAATTACATTTGTAAGTTGCCCTGATTCAGTAGGTTGAGTAGACTGAGTAACTGGGGTTTCGTTAAGAATATCTGCAAGAGCGCGAGCCTGATTGTTCTCAGTATTGGCGAACTTGTCTGTTAAAACTTTACCCTTAGCTTTTTGTCTAAGGTCTTCTATTAAATCTGGATTTTCTTTAGCCCACTGTTTCCATATTTTTAAATAAGTTCCATAATAGTCAAAATTTGGGTCTTTAGCGGGTTGTCCTTTACCTGATCCTTTAGCTTGCTGATAAGTCTCTTCAACAGTTCGACCATCTTTTAATCTAGCTCTAAAAGCACTAAAACGAGAGTCTCCTGCTGAAGATAATTCATAACCATTTTTTGAGTAACGTGCTGAAGTAAACTTAGCAGTCAGCTGGCTCTTTACAGTAGATTCCTCAAGTTTAGCCTTTAATAGTTTATCTATGTCTGAACTGTTTTTGTTTCCATAATATTTCTTAAGATTTTCAGGGGTTATTTCAATAAACCTTGGTTTAAACTCAGTAGTTAGCACACGACCTGCATTTGCTTTTGGTGGGTTGAGTGGCTCCCATAATTCTTTTTGAGGATGGTCTACAATGTAACGTTTACCATTAACTTCTGTTACTGCTACTTTATGGCTACCAAGTTTTTTAGTTGCACCTGTTGTATCCAGTTGACCTATGGACACAAAAGTTGAGGGTAAACCTGACATTCTTAAGTCAAAAGAACATCGACCACTTGTTACACCACACAAATCAATGTTTTCGTATACATCTCCTACTTTTAACTTACCTGACCACTCAAATGCTAGCTGAGGCAAAAGCTTACCATCTGCAGCAGAAGTAATTTGACCCAATCCTCTACTAGTTGCTTTAGCTTGTCCAATAGTGTCCTTATAAATATCATTAATAATCCCAGTATTTTCAGAGGATTTTAAAAATTTCAAGTAAGCATTGTAATCTTTATTTTCATCAGGAGCATTTTTCCAAGCATCTAAGTTGTCTTCATAGACTTGAGCAACTCTGTCTAATGTTTCTTCTGACACAGGGATCTTTTTACCTTCGTAAATAAGAAATCCAGATTTAGCTGCTTTAGCAAACTCTTTAAATGTGGTGTCTCCACTAGTTTGGTGTTTTTCCGTTTTAATTCTTTCTAAAAGTGTTGAAAATCGTTCAGTAAACTTCTCAGCCAACTGCTTACTAGGAATATCTGGCTCTAAATCTAGCTCAAGTTGTCTTTGAGAATTTTCCCATTGATTTCGTAATGCAAGGTCTTCAGGGGAAGGGTCCCACCCAGACTTAACTAAAACCTGCCAATCTTCGTCGGCTAAAGTTAGATGCTGGTTGTTATCAATAGCATTGTGTATTCTTGCAATCTGCTCTGCTATGGTTCCAGCTAATTCTTCTTGAGGAACACTGCTCGCAGCATCTGAAGCTAATACGCTCAAAGCCTGATTTGCTACACTATTTTTAAGCTCTTCAAGGGTGACCATCTGCTGAAACCTAGCAGCAGCGTCAACTTGCTCTGGGGTCAATTTATTTATGTCATCAACATCTTGAAGCAAGAACGCAAACTCTTCGTTTTCTTTAGCAATCTTTTTAGCGGGTTCATAAAAATCTGCCAACTTAAACGCAGCTTGAGTTGTTTCTCCGTTCTCAAGAAACCTAGAAACAGCATCTATGTCTTGGTTAAATTTAAGAACTTTATCTTGTTCTTTAAATGCTCGTCTAACTCCAAAAAATGCAAAAGGTGAGGACATGCCTACACTAAACAATTGATTTAATAGTAAATCTGTTCCAGTAACATCTCCTCCAACGTATTTCTCTCCAGCCCCCCATAAACCTGTTTCTACTGTAGAAGCAATTAAGGACTCTTTAAAAAAGTCTTTAGAAACAAGACCAGCAACCTTTAATCTAGAACCTGAAGCCAAAGCAGATTCGTATGCTGCAGCTCTTGTAAATTTTTGAGTAGCTGCTTGAGCCGAAGCTTGCTTCCATCCAGATTGTAAAGCTTTACTTGCTACGCCTATTCTTGCTGCAAATGCTGTATAAGGGACAGCTGCAACTGGAACATCTCCAGTTAAACCTCCCGCAAATTCAGCTCCAAAGTTTGCTATCTTTTGAGCAGTTCCACCTCCACTTGTATTTTCTTGAGACACAACTCTTTTAATAAACCTGTTAAAGCGTAATTGAGTTTGTGATGGAGTCTCGGAAGGCTGATGTTCAAAAGCATCCCCATACATTCCAAAGCCTTTATCTTCAAACTGGTCCTTAGTTAAAGGCTTAAGACCAAATTCTTCGTCTAACGAAGCTGCTTTTTTTCTAGCAAGAACGTCTGGGAGTATTCCAGAAATAAGGCTCTCGTCTATTCCTCTAGAAAATGATTCTTTAAGTTGTTCAAGAGAACCAGCTTGAGCAACATGAGTTGGCAAATATCTAGTAGTCGAGCCTTGGCTACGGTCTTTTAAAGACTCCTCGACTCCAACAAACCCCTCATTGGGGTTTGAAAAAACAGCAGAAGCAAAACTGTTATATGATTTAGACATTATAATGTATAGGGATAAAGTGTGCGAATCCAACCAAAATACTTTTTATTAAAATCTACATTTGCTTGAATTTGTTCAGCAACTTTTCTATGAGCACCGTTTAAAGGAAGTTTTAATATCTTTGTAGCTCCTGAACCATCTGTATACTCAAAAGGTTCGTACAACGTAGATTTACCTTTTTTAAAACGAGGTATAATGTAGTCTACTCCGTCCTCAGTAATTATATCTGAATAATCTACGTATGGTAGCCCCCCTGTTGCTGTGCTACTACTCAGCCCTCTAGCCAATTTTTTAGCTTCTTCTGTGTTATCAATAGACATCCCTGATAAAGCCTCTTGTAAAGCTGGATTACCTCCAGTAGCTTCTAACATCTCTGAAAGAAGAGTAGTTGGAACTTCTAATTCTAAAAGAGACTCAACTAAAAGATTGGACACAGCCTGACCATATTGATTTGCCATTCCTCCTGTAAAAAAATCTGCTCGTTCAAAGTGCCTTAACACATTTCTGTGAAGTTCGTTTGAAGGGTCAAATGCTGGCATTGATATTATTGTGTCGTTTTCTGTAAAAATCTTATTGCCTAAAGACTTTACAAATTTATCTTGCATATCCAAGACAAGGTTGTAAACGTCCATTGTAGTTCCGTCTCTTTTTGCATGTATAGCTTTAGCTATTTGACCACGCTCAATTACATCGTAAAATATACGTAGCTCTTCGTTACCTTGCCGTTCAGCAGAAAGCATATGAGCGTCTAAAGGAGTTTCAAGTCCTCTAAGTCTAAGAGCTTTGTAAAACTCGTTAACCGAAGCAGACTGAAGGGATACTTCCCCGTCTTTATCAGTCATTGTAAAAGAAGCACCTCCGTATACTGAAGTTCCTATAGATGCGTATTCTAAAGCTTCCTCGGATAAACCATCTAGTTCAAGAGCTAACATAACTCCTAATGTTTGGTCAGAGCTATTAGAGGTTTGCAAGTCTTGAGCAAAAGCATAAGAGCCATACCCATTAAGTTCTCTCATCTTTTTTATATACTCCAACTTTCCAGCTTTGTCCATGCTACTAAAAGAAGTTCCATTGGTTTCTGGTAATATACCAAAAGCCCTAGTACCTCTAAACACTTCGGCAAAGTCAGGGTTGTTTCTATATTGATCTACTACTTGGCTCAACCTCTTCCAAGCCATAGATCTTACTCCTTCATCTTCAGTGCTGTGAAGTAATTTCCATTGCTTGGCAAAAAAAGGGTCTATTTTTGCTAACACAGAAAAATCATTGTTAGCAATGCCTTCTTCAAATTCTCGTTTTCCTTCTTCAACTCTTTTATTGTGCGACTCAAAAGTATCAGGATCTTTTTGAAGTTCAGTTCTGTCCCACACAACTCGTTGACCGTCGACAGACCTTAATATATATGCTTCATCAGGAAGTTCTTTAAACTCTTTTCCTGCGTATGAGTCTTGTATTGCGTTTCCAATGTAGGTGTTACCGTTATCAGCAACACGCACAGCAGCTAAATCAGCTACAGCTTTATTTTGTGTTTTTATATCCGTATCTGAAGCATCTTCAGACATAGGCGCAAATACTGCACCAAAACCTTTTTGATCTGCAACCTTGCCAATAACTGCTCCAGTTACGGGGTCTGTTTGTATTTGCTCACCAAACAGTTTAGCGTCAGATGCAAGCTGTGCATCTTGCGCTTTGTTAGCTTCTTTTCGCTGTTTGCTTCCTTCAACTCCTAATGATTTAAGAGCTGTTTTAACAGCAGTAAGTGCAGTGTCTGCAGCTTTCTGAGCTCTTGCATTACCTGTGCCTGAAAGGGCAGAAAGAGAGTCTTGAATTTTTAACAACTCAGCTTCTTGTTGTTTAGTGTTTGGAATTTCACTCAAACGAGAAATAGTTGTAGTAAGCGTCTCATTTAAATCAGAAAAAAGATCTTTATGTTGAGTATCTGGGTTGTTTAATGCAAAAATTGGGTCTTTTTCACTAGTAAGAGACACCACAATCTCATCAACTTGACTAACGTAGCTGTCAGCTGAAGGAACTCCTGTCAAAGCAGAGTCATATTTGTTAATCTCTTCTCTTCTCTGAGTCACTGCTTTCAGTTGGTTCTGAGTTTGAACTGTAACATCGTAGCTAGACTTATGCGCTTCGTAGCTAGCCTGAAGAACTGGCATATAATTAGTATAATAGTCTTCAGAGACTTCTGACTCTGGATCTATTAAAGAATAATCAAACTCTTTATACCGTTCTGTAGCTGCTAACGCATCAGCTATATCTTCTTTTGTAGAATTAGGATCTTTTTTAAGAGCTTCTAGATTTGAAAAATCTGAACGCATCTGAGTATCCAATATTTTAAAATTGGTTGCAGCTAATTGTTTGTTAGCGTTATCATTTTTAGTATGAATCTTTTGAGCAAGCTTCCCAGCAGCATCACCAGCTTGACCGATACCACGAGCCAGCTCTTGAAGCCCTGACTTAAAGCCTATATTAGGGTCAAAGACCTCTTGGGATAAAGGTCCTGTTGTTTGAGTATTTGCTGATAAATTTATAGCCATAATTATTTAACTTAAAACTCCTCCGTCTGCACTGAAGCCAGCGTATTGACCACCAGCTTGACCCAAGCCTCCAATAAGCGATCCAATGCCAGCTAACCTAGAAGCACCTGCTTGGTTTTCAAAGGAAATTGCTCTGTTCTCACCTGCAGTTAAAACATTAGCAGCTTCGTATGCTCCTAAAGAAAGACTTCTTCTTCCCGAAGCTCTAGCCAAGTCAGCTTGCTCACCAAATTCGTATCCTTTTTCTGAGTAACCTGCTGAAAGTTTTGCGGAGGCTAAATTAAACGACCCTTCTTGAGCATTAAACAAATCCTCAAAACTACCTTGAGTCGAAAACGCATTATTAATAAATGAAGCCTGAGCTTCCTCTACTTCATTTTGAAACTCCAGTTCTTCTCTTCCAAACTCAGCTACAACTTGACTCTTATTATACTCAGCAACACCTGCTTTATATTCTGCGTCCTGTTGCTCTGCCTGACGTTTCTGGTAAGCAATTTTAGAGTTAACCTCAGCTTGAGCACGAGCAGAATCTGCTTGATACTCGTAAGCTTTAGCCTGTCTTTGTGCACCAACATAAGATATCCCCGCTGAGGCTATAGAACCTGCAATTGCCGTATATGCTGCTATTACTTCTAGACCCATGATTAGTTAAGGATTAAAGTCTGTCTTAACTACAAGAGAGACTAAGGTTAGTGGATAAGGGCGATCATGTTTGATTGTCGGAACTTTGTCCACACCAAAAAGTGATCCGCGAACAGGAAGTTCTTTACCGAACCCTGTGTAAAATTTGTCTAATGTATTTTCACCGTTAAGCATTACACCCCCATCTTCTTGTAGGAGGTAAGTAGATTCTTCTTCAAGAATAGCTTCGGGTCCGACTCTGTCGAATCCAACATACTCAAACTTATTATCAATACCGATAGAGTAGCCTACAGAGTTATAAACGTAAGGACGAACAGATATTACACGAGATTCTCCTCCGTAACTACTACCTAGTGCAGTAGCCCAAGTGTTTATGGTCATACCAATAAGACCTGTGTAACTAACTCCTATTAGGACATGATCTGTTTTTGGAAAGTCAGACACATCTACAAGTCCTGAAGCACCAACAGTCACATCTCCTCGATCTACACCATCGGTAACTACTCTAACTGTTTGTCCTTCCACAAACCTAGCTGACACGTCTAATGAGTCAGCTATAGGCGATTCAGCTGAGCCAGAAGCTGGAAAGCGAATATGTGAGTCTAAGAACAAAGATTTATTTTTAAGTTCTGCACTGTCTACCTCATCTCTGTAATATGGCGATAAAACTTCGTAGTCATAACGATTGCCATTCTTAACAGTAATCCAAAGCTGATCTTCACCGTCCTGTAAATAACCTTTACGAAGAACACATATGTCTTTTACTTCTCCTGCACACTCAATCTTAGACCACGCATAAAAATCTTCTTTTTTGTGGTAAGTTAAACAGTATATATGTCCATTAGTAGTCAAGCACCAGATTCTAGGTTGTGGAGTGTGCGAGTAATCAATGCGAATAATTGGGTCGTTTAAAAATACAGGATATACTAGCTTAGTAATATCATTTGTATTAGTAGCCTGTGCATTAATATCGTATACAAACTCTAAAAGTCGAGCACCCGATATATCTGCAAAAAATACTGCTGAACCTATAGTAGTTGGAGGAGTTTTAGCACCCTCTGGATCTTCTAACTCTATTCGTATGTTTTTAGGACTAATAGCAGCAGTATACTCATTAGGAGCTAACTTATAAATACCGTTGTCAGTTCCAATAGTAAGAGCCTTAGATGGAGACAACCATTTAATTGTAGAACTCACATTACTAAGTGGGTACGAAATACCCGTAGTATCTAACACATCTCCATCATACTCTGCAGTTCTAAAATCAGTGTCATCTTCATTTTTACTCAGCCAAACATAGTTAGGAGAGTCATAGCTTCCTGCGTAAACTCGACGCTGCTCAAAAAAAGCAACGGATTGGGGGTAATTATCTGTAAACCAAGCTCCAAGTCTAAAAGACTTAAATACCCCGTTGTTTTCTATTTTACCTGTTAATTGATTTTTAGGAACAGAAGAAAGAATATCAACAGTTGCAGAGCTACTGTCGGTAAAAGCAGAAACTCTTAAGGTTACGTAGTTAGTCCCTAATCTAGCAAAAATAAATCGTCCAACATCTTTTGTATTAAACAAAGACTTGCTTGCGCTAAGAGTAGCGGTGTGAGTAGCAATCCCTTCAGGATCTGTAACTACGTCAAATACAGAAATAACACCCTCTGCTGATATTAAATTACCATTAGGTGTAGCTGATGCTGAATATCCTGTAGTGTTTTCTACAATCTCGGGTATATTATTAGGAGCTGTGTCAAATGAATGATAACAATCAACTACATCAAACTGTTTTTGTGTTGAAAGATTTCCAATATGGGTCTGCGCATCTGCAGTAAATGTAGTAGATGAACCACCGTCGTCTGAAAATGAATGATTAAACGAAAAGTCTCTAGATCCTGCTGACGTTACAATGGCGGTTGTTTGAGTAGTAGTGCCAGCCTCATTATGTCCAATTGAGTATACCTTAAAGGAATCATCTGCATAAGATCTATAAACAGAACCTGGTCTATATCTGTCTTCATTATCAGCAGAGAGTCCTGAAATAAAATCTACAGGATAATCACTAGTGCCTAAGTGCTCTTTAATCTTATACCAGCGAGTGCGATTATCTAACGGAGTAACAATATCAAGAGACAGCCTTTCACCACCTACACGTATATAACTATTTACTTGATTAGGTGAAAATACAAGAGAAGTTGCTCTTATGTTTACGGTGTTTTCTTCAACGTCTTCATACTCAAAATAGTCGTGAGTAGAGTCAGCAGCTACTGCAACATCAGTTCTGTCAGCTACCGCCAATCGACAAGCTTCATCTTCTATGTTAACAACTGAATCTACTGGGTCTACATACACTACAGAACTTGTTGGATCTGGTATACTAGAGTCTGTAGTGCTATTAACAACTTTGCCTACAGACCACTGGTTATTAACATAATATTCTACATACCAATCAGTTTGTTCAGTAGTGCTATCTCCTGATGGAGTGCCATTAACAATCCAGTCAAAGTCCGAAGAAACATTTGACTCAAGCCTAATAAATTCTTGCCTATTATTAATAGAAATAACAGTGCCAGATGTGTCTGTGTTTAAAAATGGGGGAGAAGTAAATTCAACTTCATTAAGTGACCAAGAATCATCTCCCAGTTCATAAACTGCATCTGCTAACAGTGTTTGATTAGATTCATCGTCTTCAGTGGAAGATAAGCCTGTGTATGTAGATGAACCGTCAGGTTCTGTATCACTTGGAATCAAATTACTAGTTTGATACTGAACATCTACAGTTATTGTTCTGGGAGCATGTCTTCCGTGGCAGATATAAAGTATATCTGTCTCAGAGCTCCAACGAAGTTCGTCTAACTCAGAAACCTTATACGGTGCGTCAATCTCTGTAAGATGAGTCCCTTCTGAATTATATACGTCTATCTTTAAATGAGAAATAACTACTCGATAGGATCTACCATCCGAGAGCGACATAGAAAGAGAAAGCGTAGCATCAGCATCTGCTGGTGATGAATAACGAAACCCATCGCGATAAAGAGCTGGACCCTGTAGCGACGGAAAAAAGTTAGTAAATGGCTTAGCCGACTTTTGTAGACGTTCAATGTCAATACGACCAAGGATATGGTCAGTTACAAGTCCTCCGCTAAAGTCAGTTGTTACATTTCTAAACTTTGCCATACATTCTTTGAGCCGTTAAAAACTTAGAGGTAGTTTCATCTATGTATTCTTGAGCAGGTCCTTGTCTTCCAGACAAAACTCTAGCTCTAGTTAAAGCTCTCAGATACTGCTTTTGTAAATCGACCGATCTTGTCTCAGATCCAGACAGCTCCAAAACAATGCTTTGTGCTATATGCAGACAAATTAGCTTGTTTAAATATGCAGGTAAGGTTGCCAAATCGGTCGGCAGATATGCGTAATAAACTGTAAGAGTTGGGTATTTGCACAGAAGCGTCCCTGCTTCTCTGTAGTAATCAGTAACGATATACCCATCCCCGTTAACTGCTTTAATAAAAATATTTAAATCTTGAGGCAAATCAAAAGTATAACTGTAATCGTCATCTTCTATTTCAGTGCCTGTTAGTTTTGCTCGCTTGCTGTTGTAGCCAAAGATATTGTCTCCGAACACTTCAAGGAAAGCTTGATCGAAGGCAGCGTTTGCAATCTCGTAGGTAGACGAGCCGTCGTCTAACCTTTCAAGATGGTAGCTCCCAACCATACGGAGAGCCGAATTTATAATGTCTAGTTTTAAAGCCATTCAAGAAAAGTAGCCTCCCCCGAATTTTACAGGGGAGGCTACGAATGAGTTTAAGCCTCTACGCAGCGAATTTCGCCAGCGACTTCACCCCACATACGAGACGCATCAGCACAAAGCTTGAAGTACAAGTATGGAATGTTCTTCTTAGAAGTGTCGCGCCAGATATCACCCTTGAGGGCAGTACCAACAGACATCTTAAGAGCCTTAGGAACAGAAACAATAACACGACGCTCGTCTGCATTAGATCCTGAAGAAAGCGGAAGACGCTCTGTAAGGATGAAACGATAGCCCATGAATGTTGTAACTTCACCTTCAGCAAGTGACTTGCGAACTGCATAGTCGGAGTTGATGATTTGCTCGATACCAAGCAGATCCTCCATTTGCTTGTGAGTTACAAAGGCATTCAAGATTGTGCCTTGATCAATTGCCTCTAAACGCTGCATGGTTGCACGAAGACCCTTGAGTTTTTCAAGAGTCAATCCTGTTGCAGATCCACCGCTAGAAGTTCCGTCGTATTTAGATCCGACAGAAACACCTTCAGTTGTAGCAGCACCAAGAGTGTAGAAACCTCCTGTAGCAATAGGATTTGACGAACCAGCATTGTTACCACCGACAGAAATGCCAGTGCCTTCTTCAGCAGTTGCAGCAGTCACGTAAGTAACATCATTAGCACCAGACTTACCTGTGTGGGCAGTTCCGAAGTAACGATCAATGATGATATCGTCAACCTTACGCTTGCCAGAAGCTAGCATAGCTTGGGTATAAGCATTCATAGGATCAGTAAGAACTCTCTTGAGATCTTTCTCATCCACATACTTGCCAAGCTCGTAGTCCTTAAGTCCAAGACGACGACGGTTGTTTTCAATTTCGCTCTGAGGGTTGACTTCGTAACGACCAGTATCTTCGGTCATTGCGGCTGCCTCTCCTATACGATCAAAGAATTGAAACTCAGAACTCTGAGATTCAGATTCGAAGTAAGGCTGAAGTTTTGATTCAGTCTGTTGATAAGCTTGCTCAAAACCCGCGCGAAACGAGTCGTAGTAAGCAGCTTCAATAAAGTTTTTTCCGTCTGTAGCGGGGGAAGCACTATAACCCTGTGAACCTACATCTAGTCCCATAATAAATAAAGAATTTAATTAATATTGTTAAGTTAAGTTTTTCAACAAGCTACCCTCTCGGACTCATCTAGCTGTACGGAACCAACGGCTTTCTAAAGCTGTTTGCTGGACCTAAAAAAATAGGCTACCCAACAAACAATTGAGTAGCCTATTCTAAAAGATATGTCAAGCATTAATTACCATACAATTCAGAGTATAGCTTAATTCTCTTTTCAAGAATCTTTTCTCGCTTTTCTTTGTCTGCGAAAGACAAAGAAGACGGGTCAGTCATAATCAACTGCTCGTTGTTTGTGTCCAGTTCTTGAATTTGAGCTTTAATAGCCTGAACACTTTGATCTTGACCAAACGGAGATGTCTGGTTTGTGCCAACGGCTGGCAAAGCATCTCCAGAAATCTCAGAGATTTTGTGGAACAACTTTAGAACAGCAGGGTGGTTAGCAACTACAGGACTCCAATTGACTAAATCCTGTAGCTCAGGTATCTCCTGAGAAAGAGCATCAAAAGTTTCATTTGCTTGCTTCATGTTAACTTCAAACTGGTTACCCCAGTGTTCTGCCATATCAGCACCAAATTTGCTTATAGTGTCTTTATTGTAGGTCTCTATGTTATTTCGACCTTGCATCTCCATTTCGGTGTATCTTGAAAACAAAGCTTCAAACTGCTTCTGAGTAAGACCTGCTTCATTAGCAAAGTCAGTCAGCTCTTGAACAGCTTCTTCGCTGTGCTGAGGTAGCTCCATGTCATCAAAGTCTTCAGATATAGAAACTTCTTCAGGTATGTTATACCCATCTTTTGGTCTCAGCTCTTCGTTAAAAGACTCCCACTCCTCATCTCCCCAGTCTTCCTGTGGTGCTTGAAGACGTTTAGTCCCTAATGCACTCTGAGCGTTAACTAGTTGACTAGCCAGCGCATCAAAAGATTTAGTGTTCTGAATAGTTGGGTTATTCTGCAGCTCTTCTGGAAGAGACTGAAGAAGTTGGCTGTAGGCATCTACGTCTGGGCTAGTCTCGGGAGTAGATTCAGTAGCAGTTTCGCTAATAATCCCTCCTCCTAGACCACCGCCTGTAGAAGCTTCACCTTCTTCTTGTCGTAATACATCATTTGTTTTAATCATGATTTCCTTGCTCTATTATGTTTATCAGTTGATGTGGATCGTCTTGACCCAGTAGAGATAGAAAGCTCATTGCCAGTCTTCGTCTACCCTCAGACTCTCTTAGTTTATTAGTGTCTGAGTGAAATACTGGTTTGGTAACATGGCACTCCTTAAGGAGCACCTTAAAGAATCGTTTTCCTTCTGGTGTGCTTAGGATCGTATTAAGATCGTCCCTCAGCTCTCCGCGTTGACGCAGACGAGCAACAGCATCTACTGCTTTGTCTAACATTAAATATTAAGTAATTGTCCTACGCCTTCAGGGTCTGCTTGTCTTGCTTGGGCAACATCTTTCATGGCTCCTGCTACGTCTGGCATAGCCTGAGTCATCTGCGCTGCTTGTTGTTGTTCAGCTTGAGCAGCTTCTTGTTGCTGCATGTCTTCGCTGGACTTAATAACCGTTGGGCTGATGTTTCTGTATTTAGCGTAGCTGTCTAGAAGCTCACGCTCATTAACAGATTGTAAAATCTCAGGTTTAACATTAGCCAGCGGAGTGATATCTTGCATAAACGCACTGATGTCAGACAGTCGACTTGCAAACTGAGCTTGAGAACTTGGACTTGCGTAAGCAACTTCTAACTTAGCACCGTTTAGACTTGCAGGTATATCAGGTAACTGACGACCACGATTTAAGAACATAAAGGTAGCTTCCACTGCAGGAGCTATATACTCTGACTCCATGCGGTTAAGAAGTGGAGACAGCTGTTGCAGCATTTGACCACGAGTATCTTGAATCTCTAAAATACTCTGACGCTCTTGCTTTTGCTCGCGGATAATCTGGTCTACAAAGAACGCCCGTTGAATTGAGGACTTGTAAGACTCAATCATCTGCATGACAAACTGCGGTTGAGAACCGTTCATTATTGGCTGAGGCTTCTCGCTTCCAGCTTCATGGAACATAATTTGACGTGCACCATACTTAATCGGCAGTAGGATGCTGTCTTCCTCTGCTGTCAGAGTAGGAGCGTTTAGATACTCAGATGAGATCAACACTTCCTTCACCATCTTGTTCAACACACGAATGTGAGACAAGCAGGTCATTGCAGGACTACGACCGTAAACTTCGTCCGACTGTTTCGCCCAACGAGGTATTAAGAACGTAAAGTAACTCGCACCATCTTGTCGTATAGGCTTTTTAAGATCTGGGCTCCAGTAAGTAACTTTGTAAGGTCTCTCAGCTCCAATACGACCACCCTTCTTAGCACGGCTGTCTTTGCTAGGCTCAATAGAGTATACTAGCTCATACTTTCTATTGGGGTCTTTATCTGAAAAACCTTCGACGTTTACGACTTCAGGAAGCAAACCAGCCATCTGACGTGCAGTCTTAAAGCACCTATAATAAACTGTATTAACTTCGCCATGCTCATCTACATCAAAGAACACGTCCGCGAGAGGTCTCGCGCGAAAATTTACAACGCCTTTTACATAGGACATCTGCACAGGAGAAGTTCCATATGCTCCAATGTCTAAGAAACATTCATGACTTGCTCCGTAGAACTGAGACTGAGGCAAAGCTAGTTCATGAAAAATACGATCAGTTACTGCGTTAAGATAAGTATGCTGTTCTTTATTTAATTCAGAGTTCTCAGTATCTTGAACTCGCAGATACATCCACTTCTCTGCTTTGGGAATCAAGTTGGACGACAGCCCATTAGCAAACATCTGATTACACCAAACGGCTGTATCGTCGTGTATGTCTTTAGAACCGTCGTTTTTAAAGTTAGCTCCGTGATCAAATTCAGGTGAGTTCGGACGCACGTATCGTTGAGTATCCTTAAGCATACCATCAAGGCTGCTTCTAAGGAGTTTCAACTCTTCATAGCGCGTACGTAACCTGACTATTTCGTCCATTATTTAGGTAAACTTCATTCCTCCTCCTAGACTAGCTCTCCCTGTCTTTTGCCGCTGAACATATGCTGGCTGATCCGCAGAACGACGCTGCATTGCAGTAGGAGCAACAACCTTACTACGTTGCGTAGCTGGAGCAATAGCCTTACGTGCTACTGGCGTTGGCGGTGGAGGGGGAGGTGGTGGAGGTGGAGGTGGAGGAGGTCTTTTAGGTTTTGATCCCATAGCTAGTTATACGTTTTAATTTGTCCCAAGAATAGAACTTAAACTCAGACACTATTCCATCTTTATTACGCATAAAACATATTTTGTCAAGTCTATATGGAGCGATCTTAAACAAAGTTTGGGCAAAGCCATCCAAGCAATGTTGCCAAGCAATGTGCCAGTAGTTATCTACTTTCTTTGAAGTAGGATCCATTGGGTCTTCATAGTCTATGTCCTCAGCCAAAATAAAATACCTAGGACCAGAAAAAATATATCTCTTCTGATGAGGTGGGCAGTTGAGGTAGTAGTCTAACAACTCAATAAACTCCATCCCCTGTGCGTGATACATTACAGTCGCCTGATCAATAAGCGACAAGGTCGTATATACCTTATCACCAATTGACTGGCTGGACTTTGTAGCTGGTGTCTCGTTGTTTTTGTTTTCCATAACCTTGTTTGTTTTCTTTAAGCCCCATCGCTAGTGTTCTAAACGCATCAGCTCCGTGCGAGCTTGAGTCGTGCACAGGGGTTTTTCTGTAGACTTGCTTTGAGCTATCCCACTCTTTGTGATAACCCTTCAAATGTTCTAGCCCCAAAGCACAGCCAGTTCTACCAAACCAACAGCGAGGCAAAATATTTCTGACGGCTTCGATACCGTCCTGAACGGGTAGCTTACGAACGGGGGTAAACTTCAAACCCAAAGAGCGTGCTACTTCTAGTCGGCTCTTACCTGTGCCAAGCTCACGAACTTTAATATCGTGCGGAGCGTAGTGCTTGCCATAAGTTACCCCTTTCTGCACAGCCCAACGCTGTAACTCTCTAGCGTAAAACGGAAACCCCTCTCCGCTATTTTCGTAGTAGTTAACTAGGCGAAGCTCGCTTTTATACTGCTGAAAAAACCAAATACTCGTAGAGTCGTCCATACCCAAGTCCCAAGCGGTGTGCACAGGCAAAGCTGTCTCAGGATTCAGTTCCTGCAGGACTTGATTGTTCTTATACAACCTCGATATAATCGGACCGTAGTAGGATCCCTCGATGGGAGTCTTAAACGAACACATGTATTCCGACTGGAATCGAGCTTCGTTGTTAAGTTCGTCGCGAGCTTTACGTAGCTCTTCAGGGGATATAGCCTTCGTGTCTTTGACTGACAGGTGGCTGTCGAACCAATCCTTGGTAGCCTGAGCTTTAAGAAGCAGCTTGTAGAAATGATTCTCGCCACGAGGCGTGCCGTTAAACAAAGCCCACCCGCCGTTCTCTGCGAGGATGGGGTTGATCAGCTGCCAAGCACTGGGGTCAGAGATACTAAACTCTGAGAAGACAACACCGACGGGGTTTGCACCCACCATCTTGTCGGGGTCGTCAGAACCTAGTAGCTGTATGACCGAGCCGTTAGTCAGGTGCAATCGCATCTCCTGCTCACTCTTCTTCTCTACTAGTTCTCTAGGAAAGTAGTCAATGAACTTCTTGCCCTCGCCAGTCATGCCGTTCCAAACAATACGACGCGCCTGATTACCGTAGGGGAGCACGTACCAATATGTGCCCACGCGTTGCATGGACTTAATCGCCATAATGTTAATACACGTCAGATCCTTACCAGCTCTCCGATGCCACGCAACACACGCTCTCAGCCCACGCTTGGGCTTAGTCATGTATTTTAGTAATGGTAGTTGGTAGGGTCTAGGTGTCCACCCTTGTGCTGGAACAGTTACGTTCAATCGTCCTCCTCCTCTTCCTCCACTTCTTCTTCCTCTGTCTCCCAGCAGAGGGATATAGGTTCACTAGCCATGTCCAAAGCAGTTTCATTTAATAACATACGACCCACTCTTGGGTTAGTATAATCATAATACAAGTCTCCATCTTCGTCGAGAATTATAAACATGTAGTTAGAAAAGTGCTCCCCAAGGTTAGCACGTATCTTACAGACTAAGTCGTCGTACTGGCTGTCAATTGCCATGCTTGTCCTCCTCACTTACAAACTCGTCATAGTCCTCTAGATCAACTACGTCCGCTTCCGCTTGTTTCATAAGCTGGTCTTGAGTCAGCTTAGAGAAGTCCATAGTCACAACTTTCATCTCTCCAGTTACGTTAGCCGATATATCTACACTCTTTAGCTTCGGCTGAGTGTAACTAGCAAGCTCTTTCCATATAGAGATCCTCTCCTTCAGGGGAACTTCATCATCTGAAGTAAAATTCATTAGCTCCTCAATAGGGTTGATACCCTTCTCCGCAAACAAAGCCAGCAGAGCCTTACGTTGTTGGGCGGGTGTGGGTGCGCTGCTCATTGCATTTAAGAACTGCTGCTTTACAGTCAGCTCTTTCTCTACCGAAAGAAGCTCCTTCTTTGCCTTTTCCATATCTTTCTCTGCCTTCATCTTCTTTCGGGTGCAGGTGGTTCGCTTAACCTCACGCTTCTTCTTAGCTTGGACAGGGAGCACACCGTTAGAGGTCGTCCGTTTATCTGCAGATGGGTCTCGCTTCTTTGGCATGTGGGGAGACTATTAGTTTCTCGGTGCATTGTGTCAAGTTCATTGTCAAAAGTACATGTTAGTACATGTAAAACCAGCTATTTTACCCCTAGTGGCGAACGTTAAGTATACTAATAATAAAGGAGTTATATTTCATAAGTACAGAAAGTACACTTTACTAAGGGGTCTAACAAATAAAAAAAATATTTAATAAAAAGATGTGTTTTATGTACTAAATTACATAAGTCGTTGATAACTCTAATACTTTATAACAGTCATTTCTTAGAAAAAAGTGTGCTATAGCTGTACTTTGATGTACTGAATCCTCAAAAATTGAAAAATTTATACGCGGGTTGTTACTTCAAGTTTAAATTTTCAACGTTTCCCCCATGCCCCCCCCCTCGCAAAATGATTCGTTGAATCATTTTTCTCGGCTGCCACTCACAATGCCCAATGAATCTGGCTTCGCACAGATGTCATTGACCATTGTTCGTGCTCCATCCTCCGTCACACACAACACTGCGTCACGTTCCGCGACTTGGTTGCGTGTGACTACGGATTCCGCGGCTCCCGCACCACGGAACACGCACGATTGCTCCACGATCCATGCACCTACGGATCCCGCCGTGCCAGAACCATAGTATCTGACGATACTATGTTTCTGTGGATCAGCGACTTACGTGCCATCATACGCCTAGCCAATTGACTTGGGTCAATTGACAAAGGCTATTCAGCACACGTCGTTCCGTTAGATACTATCATCCAACAGCTTACATGATCCCTGTATCTCTCTTACCACGTAACACCAACAAGGCTTATCAGCCTCTGTTTTAGTGCCTAAAACATTCACCGATTTGATTGCTCAATCAAAGGAGCGAGGTGACGCACCTCGAAACGACAAGCTACTAAAGTAGCTTGACAATCGTGCAACGTCCACTGGACGTTGCGTTCTTCTTTCTCGTAGAAAGAAGCAAAGACCGATGTCGTGTAATGTCCACTGGACATTACGTTCTTCTTTCTTCTAAAAAGAAAGAAGCAAAGAAAGCGTATACTC
>Ga0209232_1000175_pt1 | contig 40431 bp, 48 predicted proteins | sample ETNvirenome_2_60_FD_184066 | JGI IMG/M metagenome (GOLD analysis project Ga0209232, IMG submission 184066) | Marine viral communities from the Pacific Ocean - ETNP_2_60 (SPAdes) (version 2) | ecosystem: Environmental > Aquatic > Marine > Oceanic | place: Pacific Ocean | collected 2013-06-22
GGTACATATACATTTGGTTCAAATACTACTTTAACAGTTAGGAGTTTTAATGCAAGTGGTACTTTTTATATAGATGATGTTTCTCTTAAAGAAGTAGGAGTATCCTTAACTGGATTTGATACTGCTGTGAATGAACCTGTAGTTCCACAAGTACCATTGATGAAGTATAATCAGAAAATGATATTTGATAATAGCGATGATTATATAGACTTACCATCACCTATTTTAAACACAACACACTCTATATCTTTTTGGGTACATACAAGTAATTCTTCTGGTTTATTAATGCCATTTTCAGAAGAAGATACGCACGAAGATGGGGTGCATATATATTTATATAGTGGTGGTATTTCTTACAGAGTTAATTCTGTAATTAAAACAGAAAGTTATACTTATGTAAACAAATTAATACATTTTTGTTGTACATATGATGGCTCTACGATGAATATTTATGCAAATGGAGCCGTTTTAGGTAGTGGAACAAGCAACTCTACTACTTTAAGTGTTACAACAGCGGGAAATATTGGAGCAAGAGGCTATTCTCCTAATTACTTTTTTGATGGCATTATAGATGATTTTAGCGTTTTTAATACTGCACTAACTCAATCTCAAGTCCAAGAACTATTTAACGATGGTGTCGCATTAGATGCTACTACACATAGTAAAGCTGATGACCATCTATTAGGCTATTGGCGTAACGATGGTGTTACCACATGGACTGATAGAAGTGATATACAAGCAATAGGATTTGATGGTGTTAATGATAACATTAATCTAACAAGTGTTGGATACGCATTAGATAATTACGCAAGTGGTGCTTATTCTATATGGTTTTACGCACATGACCAAAACCCAAGCACTGCTCAATATGTTGTTGGTGGAAGAGATGGTGGTACAAATACAAGAGTTTATATTCAATTAACATCAAGTGGATTAAAAATGGCACATGGTAATACTTTTGGTTCTGCTGTATCTTATTCTGCTAATCAATGGAATCATATTTTTGTATCTTGGAGTTCTGGAACTGTTACATCTTACTTAAATGGAAGTCAATCAGACCAATTTAGTTTTAGTGCGAGTGGGGGTAATGATAGTTATTTTTTTAGATTAGGCAGTCATCACGAAGCAAGTGGTAATTATTTTAAAGGCAATCTTGGTCAATTTGCTTTATGGAATACTGCTCAAGATTCTAATGTATCAGCAATATATGCTTTAGGTCGTAAAGGTTCTTTATCTGCATATTCAAGTGGACTTCAAATAAACTATTTATTAAATCCTACTCATTCTAATCCAGACTTAACAGGTACAGATAAAATACTTGACAGAAGTGGTAATGATAATCATGGAACACAAGTTGGTGGAGTCAGTTTTCTTGGTGCAAACGATGGCGATGTACAAGGCACACCAGATTCTATAACGATCAGAGAAGGACTTAACTCAAACAGAGATGGATTAGGGTTTTACTTTAAAGATAATATAAGTGGAGCATTGAGATTGGATTCTATTGAAAATGTTACAATTCCAAATACTAAAACATTATCATTTCCATCAAGAGAAATGTCGTTAGAAGCATGGATAAAAGTTTATGATATTTCAGTAACTGGTAACATTATTTGTAAAGATAATCAAAGTGGTTCAGTTCGTGAGTATTCAATGTTAGCTCATACAGCTAATGATAATATAAAAGTTTCTTTATATACAGACGCATCTAATCATACCGCTTATTATTCTCCTAATAATTCTATTTTAGAAGATACTTGGTATCATATTGTTTTTACATTATCTGGAACTACAGGGATTATATATATAAATGGAGATGCTGTAACAACAACTACTACAGGAAATAATTTTACTGGATTTAATACAACAGAATCAAATTTAGCATCCAATGTGCAAATTGGTAAAAATATAGCTGGTAGCTCTAATTCTTTTAATGGAATTATAGATGAAGTAAGAATTTATAATAAAAAACTTTCTCCAGCAGAAGTATCTAAAAATCATAAGCATGACAAAGGAAAGCATAAAAATGACTAATACGTATTTAATATTAACAAAAGCAAAGTGGGAATCAGCATTACCTGCTAAACTTAAAACTGCTGATAGATTGTCTTGGAATGAGTACACTTATAAAGATGTTGAGCGTACAGGCTCAAGAAATGTAAATGTGACACTTCCTACTGATGACAATTTAAAGAGCGAAATAAAAGCATTTATGGACACTCATAGCATAGATTATAGCAGTAGTGATACTAAAGCAGAGTTACTTGAAAGCATTGATGAGTATGTTATGGAAAATGGTGTACCTCAAGAAGCTGAAGAATATAAGTACACAGAATCTGTGGTAGATACCACCACATTGCAATCGCCAACATGGAAAGAGTGTGCATTTAAACATGGAAAACTTGGTAGTCCAAGATGGAATAATGATGGTAGCAAAGTATTAGTTAAATATGAATTACCTATAACAGATGGCACATTAGACGCAGTTAAAAGTACAAGTGGTATCACTGCTTTGTCTCATAGTGAATGTTTAGAAGAAATGAAAAAGGATGAATGGTCTGGTGAAAGCGAATGAGCGGAAATTATTATTTTGGTGGATAGTGATGTTATTAATGATTTTGGGAGTAATTACTACAATAACTGGATGTAATAGCGGATGGTCTATTGGGAATTTAGATATAAGTCCTTCCGATTCTATTTATATAGATTATTTAATCATTACAGATCAAGATAGTTCTCAACATTGGTATGTAACTAATACAGTAAACAATGGAATTGTTATTGGTGAAAATTATTGTTACAAACATCATATTTGGGAAGATGTGAGAAAGAAAAGTGAGTGAAAAACCGAAGACAGCGCGTAGTTACAGGACGGGAATTATTGATGATAATTTTTCCCTTCACATTAATATTAAGTGGCTTGCTCAGTTGTTTGTGGCTATCGCTGGTATTGTTTATGGATACTTACAAATTACAAATAGAATTGCAGAGCTTGAACGAGGAATGGAACTCGCTACTGCCAACATTGAAGAACTTGTAGATAAGCATATGTTAGAAGAACAGAAAGAAAGAGCAGCGATGGAAGAAAGAATATCTTTTTTTGAAAAAGAATTAAACTTAAATCCATTTAGTTGGAGAAAGAAAAAAAAATAATGCCATTACCATTTCAATGTATTTATTGTGGAAAACATGTTAAAGAACCCATGAATGGTATTTGTGATAAATGTAAAAAAGAGAAAGAAAAAAAATGACTGAATTAGCGGATTTATATCTTCAGTTAGGAAGTGCGGGATTTATTGCCTTATTGTTTGGATTTATGATATATAATCTAATACAAAGTCAAAAAGAACAAAGTGATGATTTAGAAGAAATAAAACAAAGTATTCATAAAATGGAAAATGTTTTAGATCAAAGTATGGGAATTAATGTCAAATTAATTGATAGAACAAATAAATCAGATGAAAAAAGAGAAGAATTTTGGAGACAATTATCTGATGACTTAGCATACTTAAAAGGTCGTATTAATGGAAATGCAAAATGAACTCAAATAAACCAATATCAGATAGTAGCAGTTTAAATATTAGCTTACCAATGCTTATTCAAGCAGTAGGTTTAATTGGTGCAATGGTTTGGGGATATGGTCAATTAAATAATCGCATATCTTTTTTAGAGTATCAAGTAGCTATTAATGAAGAACATATTGTAAGAATGGAAGAAGATGCAGAAGCAAATCAAAATGCAGAAATACCAGCAGATATACGCCAAAATCAGCGAATTGAATATTTAGAAAAAGAATTAGACAGATTAAGGCAATGAAATTGAACACAAAAGTATCATTTGAAAATATGATTGCAATCGCAGTTCTTTTAATAACTGTAGCTGTTTCTTATGGAGCAATGGATACCAAATTAAAAATAGTTCAAAAAACTGTCGATTTAAAAGCAAATAAAGAATTAATTGAATACAAAATTACAGTTATGATGAAAGACATAGCTGAAATAAAAGAAACCCTTAAGCAAATAAAAGGAGAACTAAATGGACTTCGTAAGTGAATGGTTAAGTTGGTCTAACTTACTTTACATGGTAGGATTATGTATTGCAGGTTATGCGACTACTGTAACTGCTAAAAATAGAAACATCATTGTTCAGGTAGGTGAATTGGTCAAAGCCCTTGAAGAAGGATTAAAAGATAAAAAATTAACAAAAGCTGAAAAAGATAGAATAATGAAGGAAGCTTTAGATGTCGCTAAAGCGGTAATTCAAAGTAGATGGAAGCTTTGGTAAGATGTCTATTTCCCCTGCTGAAATAATTGCAAATGTAATTGAAAGAGAAGGAGGGTCAAAAATAACTAATGACCCTTCAGATCCTGGCGGTTTAACTAAATACGGAATTAGTAAGCGTTCTAATCCCGACCTTGATATAGAAAATTTAACATTAAATGATGCAGTTAAAATTTATAACAAACGGTACTGGATGCCTTCAAAAGCATATCATTTAAAAGAATCATTACAAGAAATGTATTTTGATATGGTTGTTAATATGGGTCAAAGAAGAGCGGTAAAAATTTTACAAGAGGCAATTAATCATAAAGGAAATTCTATTAAAGTCGATGGCTTAATTGGTAAAAACACTATTAAAACATCTGATTCTTTGGAGTTAGATCGTTTAAAAGCTTTTCGAGTTAAATATTATTCAACTTTGGTTAATAAAAAGCCATCTTTATTAAAATTTTATTATGGATGGTTTAGAAGGGCAATTGAAATTGAAACAACCTAATGGAACTACAAAAACTCCAACAAAAGACCCTGAAGGCAACATTGTTGGTTGTCCAAATTGTGAAAACAACGATATAAGAAAAGATGGTTGGCAATATTGGAAAAATAATAGAAAAAGACAAAGATACCTTTGTCCAAAATGCAATAAAAAAACCATTGTGCCTAGAATTATAGAACATAATGAATTTTCTGTTCAAGACCTTCCTATTGATGAAATGGATATTGATGATATTATTAAATATCGAAATAAAAGATATAGTCAAAAATATGATGCTTATAAAAGCAGAAACCTTATCAATATTCAAATTAATGTTAAAGGAGTAATCGGTATTTGTCATTTTGGTGACCCTCATGTTGATGACGACGGAACAAACCTTGCTGAAATTTATTCTTTGTGTGATTTAATTCGAGAAACAGATGGTTTATTTGCAGGTAATCTTGGAGATGTACAAAATAATTGGGTAGGTAGGCTAACCTATTTGCATGGTCAACAATCTACAACGGCTAAAGAATCGTGGTTATTATCAGAACATTTTTTAAATAGCGTTGATTGGCTTTATTTAATTGCAGGAAATCACGATGTTTGGTCAGGCGATGGTGACCCTTTAGAATTTATTATGCGCGATAAAAAAGCAGTATATCAACAACATGGAGCAAGAATGAATCTTCGATTTCCTAATGGAAAAGAAATTCGTATCAATGCTAGACATCAATTTAAGGGCAATTCTATGTGGAATACTGCTCATGCAATTAGTCGAGCAGTTCAAACAGGATGGAGAGATCATATACTTACTGCGGGTCATACTCACGTTTCAGGTTATCAAGTGCTTAAAGACCCTGCTAGTGGGCTTATAAGTCATGCAGTGCAAGTAGCTTCATTTAAAAATATGGATGAATATGCGAATAAACTTGGACTTGCAGATAATAATATTTTTAATGCTCCTGTAACAGTAATAGACCCTAAATATGATGATAACGACAATCGTTTAATAACTATGTTTTTTAATCCATATGAGGCAGCTGAATATTTACAATGGAAAAGAGGTCGAAAAAGTGCCTAGAAAAAGCAAAGAAATAAATCCGTTTGATGGTGGCATAAATAACTATGCCAATCCAAGAGATATTGAAGACAATGAATCTGCTTCATTATATAATTTATCTACATTAAAAAAAGGTGAATTAGCTCCGTTAAAAAATTGGAAAATTACTGCATTAACAGGAACTTCAAATTATCTTAATACAAAACTATGTACTGTTAAAAATGGTTTGTTTGTATATCAAAGAGATTTTACAACTGCTTCTTCTCCTGTAGATGGGAATACAACTGTTTATTTAGTAGCTACAAATATTAGTAGTAATAAAAGCAAGTTATTTTTAGTTAATTCTTTAACTCAATCTGCAGTTGCAACAGAAGTATTTGAATTTGGAAATACAAGTGGAACGGTTACCATTCTTCCTTGCTATGTAAATGCAGATGGAAATATTCGTATTGGTGATGGTTCTTTTGCGACTAGAACTCATTTTTACGGTGCATTAAAAAAATACAATTTAGGCGGAAGTGTAGCTAATTATAATATTAATGAAACAAATATAATTAGTAAACCTGCAGGTGGAAATTTATATACAGGTATAATGAATGAAGGTACGTCAACAACAACAGGAACCGTAAACCTACATATTAATACTGTAAAATCTTACAGTATTGATTTATTTAATTGGAATGATAGTAGTGCTGTTACTTATCCTGATGCGTTAGCTTCTCATTTTGCAAACCCAAATATGTTAGGAACAAGTATAGGTCAAGCTTCATATTCTTATGCATTATCGACAAATGATACAGATTTACAACAATATGGTATTGCAGATAATTTTCGAAAAAGAGCAAGTGATAATAATTGGAGCAGTACTTATTTGTATGCTCCTGGGCAAACTTCTTCTGGGGGAGATAAATTTCTTGCTATATCTGGATATGGAAATGCGAGTGGCGATTCAAGCAATGATCTTATTGTTCAATATACTCTTGCTTCAGGATTTGTTTTTACAGATAAATCAATTTATTTAAATATTTGGCTTACCGCAGATACATTTAACGCTTTACAAAGTACAGGAGTAAAAATTCGCATTGGAAGTGCAGTTTATAGTAATAATAGTAGCAGTAACGCATGTTATGTTTTTTCTTTTCCTTCTTCAACTTTTGCTTCTGCTGAAACATGGACAACATTAGAATGTGCTTTTGGTAATCATTCAGAAATAGAAGATAATAACAATGTTTTAAATTCAAATAATTGTCTTGATGTCGGCATAGAAGTTCATGCTACAAATGATTGGAATGCTAATGGTGGACTTTGGGGATTTACTCATGCAGTGTCAAAAATAACAATAGGTACTCCAAATGAAGGTCAATGGGTAGGAAAATATAATTTTTATTATAATTGGGTTTTTGACAATAGTCAACATTCTGAAACTTATAAATTTGCAGGTCAAACCAATGCTTTAGAAACAAAAGGTGACATTTTAGAATTAATGCCATATGTTAAAGATGGTAGCCCTAGTGGTTCTTATTTACGGAAGGTTGGTGGCTTAACTGCTTCTTCTGCTCGTATAACTGGAGCAAATGTATTTTTTAGTGAAGTAGATGATTCAGGTGTTGATGTTGATAAAGATAAAAATCATTTAATGGAATTAGATTTTGATCGTGGAGCAAGAACTTCTTTGTTTGATGAATTTACAAAATTTGGTTCTACTGTAACTGCTGGAACAAAACTTACTGGTATTTTATCGGTTAAAAGTCCAAGTGTAATAGACACTTTTTCTACAATTACTAGTTTTTCTGAAGGTGATAAATTAGAATCTATTAATTTTTCTACAGGCGTAATGCTTAATCGTAGAATGTATGTTGGTAATGTTCAGATTTACGATCAATCATCTCAAGCATTTAAATATTCTGACCGAATATATAAATCATTACCAAATCAACCAGATGTATTTACAAAAAATGGTTATGTAGAAGTTGCACCAAACGATGGTGAGTCTATTACCGCTATTGCTACTTATGGTGATTTTCTTTTGGAATTTAAAGAAAACAATATGTATTTAATTAATGTGACTCAAGATGTAGAATATTTAGAAGAAAAATATCCATTTGCAGGGGTAAAAACTGAAGGCGGTGTTTGTTCAACTAAAAACGGAGTAGTGTGGGTAAATCGTTATGGATTGTTTTTATTTGATGGTAAAGAAGTCCAAAATTTATTAACTGAAAAAATAGATAGAGATTATTGGTATGCTCAAACAGCAACTACTCCTTTAATCGCTTATAATCCACTTGAAGACCAAGTGCATATTTCTATTCCGTATTCAGTTCAATTTATTGCATATAATTTTACAACAAAAGGATTTGAGCGTTATACTGGGTTACGAGTTACAGATAGTGCAAGTGATGCTATTGGAGAAGATTATTGGACAAATATAATTACAGAACCTGATGGAAAGTTATCTGCTTTATTTAATGATGGCATTGAAACCAATTTAATAAGATTAGAATCAGTGCCTACAGATGCAGATAAATATGTGTATGTAGAAATGATTACAAAAGATGACCCTTTAGGTGACCCTGCACAATTTAAAAGTTTAAAAAAGTGTTATTTAACGTATAAAATAAATAATGCTCAAGTTCCTGCAATTACATACAGAACAAATGGCTCTTCTACAGATAATGCATTTGATGTTGCAATTACCAATACTTCAGGAGTTTATACTACACTAGAATTAAAGCCAAATGTTCGGGCAGAAGCAACCAATAAACATAGTTATGTAGTGGTCATAAAAGGTCGCTCTCATGGAAGTTTAGTTATTAACGATGTTAACCTTGTTTATAGAGAAAAGAGTTTAAAATAATGCCTTCAGATAAAAACAAAAGAGCGCAAAGACATCAAACTCAAGCTAGGCAAAATCTTACTAGTCCTACTAAGCGTACAAAAGTAACGGAAAAAACTGCAGGAAGTGGTTATAGAGAAGTTCAATATATTGGAAATAAAAAATATTACACTCCTTTATCTGATGATCCAAATGTAAGTATATCAGGTACAAGCAATGTAACCATAAATGCATCAAGTACAGGAGCTACTTCTACGCAAATACCTACTCATGGAGGATTAGACGGATTAACAGATGATGACCATCCACAATATGTGCATACATCTACTGCTAGAACTGTATCTGCTACTCATTTAAATACAGGAAATATTAAAGTAAGTGTTGACGCGGATGCGGATGATGTAACAGGAGATAGTGCAACAGGTAGAATTACAATGGGAATTGGTGAGGATTTAAATCTTTATCATGGTGGTACAAATTCATATATCGTTAATGATACAGGCAATCTTGTATTAGATACTCAAAATGACATGCTTTTAGAGGCAAATAATGACTTAACAATAAAATGTCATGGAGATGGTAATAACCCTGTAGTATGGTTACGAGATGGTAATAATCAAGTTCGTTTTGCTATTGATTTAGGTAGTACGGCTCAAATAAATCCTTGGGTAGCATTTAAACTTCATAATGTAAATGCGGGAAATATATTTGATGCTCATACTGGTTATACAAATAAATTTACAACTAATGATGTAGACGTAGCTGAATTTGGAGCAAATATAAAATTAAAAGGATATGGTCAAAGTTTAGTAAATGATTATGTATTAGAAATAGCTACTGATGTTTATATGCTTACAATGGGAAAATCCGATTTAAAACAAAATTATTCAATGTTTTCATTTTACAAAGAACCTTCTTCTGGAGAACATGAGGCGTATTTATAATGGGTACTAACAATACAAATATTGGCGTAAAACAAGTTAAAAAATATATAAAGATACCTGATAGACGGTTAATATCGGGATTATTGTATGTAAATGTTGTTAATCATGTCGATAATGATAATAGTGATGATTTTATGCAAGAAGTTGCAGATGCTAGTTCTTTACCTAACCCAATAAAATATTCTAATTCATTTACCGCGCAAGAATCTGATGGGACATTTACGTCCAATATTCCTGGGTCTGCTAATCGAAATAGTTATAAACATTCGTTTGCAGATTATGATTGTTTTGTATTTTATGTTTGCGGAGGAATGTCTTTAACGGGAGGAGTATTTAATCCTCATTCAAATTATGCAATGAATATGCCTCAAGACGGAATCACGCGAGGTTTATTAGCGGAAAGCGGTGGAACAATAAGGTGGACAACAGATGGTAATTATCCAACTGGATTTGGAGCATTTACTCAAAATTGGGATAACGCAGATAATGCTGCAACTTGGTATTTAAATGCAGAGCCAGGCGATAAATGCAGTCATTTTGTTAAACATCATTTGATCTCTAGAATTAATAATGGCTCTGGTCATAATAAAGATGACCAATCGGGTCGTTCTCAATTTTTTAAACATAGGGGTCAACCGCAAGTAGAATACAAAGCTTCTAGTATTTATAATGAGTCAGTGGCGCCAACAAAAACAAATACGAATGTTTTATCTCATGGTGTTTATGACATTGTTGATACTGCGGGAACTTCCATAGGAAGCGCAGGTCTTCCTACAAAGCCTGGAGACCCTGAAAATCATGATAGTTATGAACAACCAACAAACTTAGGAGATTTTAGTGGCGATGACCCAAATACCTATTATGCTCCTGTAGATAAAATAGCTATTTATGGTACACATCGATTTGAGCCTGTGTCTCGTTCAACAAGTTATAATAGTGGGAGTAGTTGCTATTCTACAAATCATGCAGATGCAGTACATGTTACAGATTGGTGGGATTTAGTTATTGATATTGGTATTCGTGGAAATAATACAAATACAAATTCTTGGAATACATCAAAGCAATTATTTAAAACACAAACCAATGTATTTTTTCAACCTTTTGGAGAAACGGCTGATTTTGACATTTCTGACACAGCTCATACATCTTAACTATGGTTTATATACAAAATATTAGTAAATTTATCAACCTAAAATGGGAGAAAGCTATGCTTAAAATAGTCAATCCCGTCATATTCTCGTCCATAAGGCTCTATAAATGAGCTATTCTAAAGTCCAAAAAGCGATGATGTCTGCTGATTCTAACAGGAGAGATGCGCGTAAATGGCAAATGGGCGGTATGATTGCAGGAGATTCTGTTCAAAAATTGCTTGAACTTTTTGAAACCAAAAAAGAACGATCAAAACGGTACGATGAAATAGTAAATATTTTAGATAAGACGGGAAATAAAGATAATTATGCAATTCCAAGCAAATTCAAATATTTACTAGGCAAAGAAGAAGCAACTTTTACAGATAAAGAAAGTGGAGAATCACTTCCATTTAATATGAATTCTCTTTATGGATTAGGTCTTAGTCAAAATAAAAATGCTTTAGATAAGTTTATGAATAGTCTTGGTATATCTCCTGACGAAGGTCTTCAAGAATATTTTGAAACTTTAGAAGGAGATAAATAATGCATCGTAGAGGACATAACAATATGGGATTTGATGATTTTTTAAATACATATAATAATCCGCAAGATGCAATGAATAATTTTTTATCACCAACTATTGATAATTATAATAGTACAAATTATATGTCGAGCGCATTAGGTTCTCCATCAAATACATCTTTTGATACTCCTAATGCTTCTAAACAAGTTCCTAATTTAGATAGTCAAAATAGAAATGTAGGAATGAATGCAAAAGAAATTGTTGCAAAAAATCTCAATGCAGGGGCATTAACCAATCCTTCCTCTACCTCGTATTCTAATAATAATGTCCCTGCACCCTCTGTTGCTGATACGAATATTCTTCCTAAAGCAACAGGAGCATTACCTGAAGCAATGGAAGGGCAATCTCTAATAGAAACAACTTCTGCTGTTGCAGATGCAACAAAATGGACAGATAAACTTGATATAGGCAATGTTCTTGAAGCTGGAATGATGGTTGGTTCCAATCTTATGGCATCTAAAAATTTAGATGATTCTATAGATGATATTAATGAAGGATTAGATGGCATTACAGGAATGATTAGTACTCAAAATATAGATACTTTAAATGAAATAGGTTCTATAAAAGAAAATGCTCGAAATACAATTGATGCATCAGCTGATTCTGCAAATCTTCGTTTAGGACAAGCTTTAGATAGTATTAATCAATCCAATATAAGTACAGGTACTGTTCGTAGAATGGGCAATGAAATTCGTAAAAAATTAGATAGAAATCTAGACTCTACTGCTAAAAATGTATTTGCAAAAAGTGAATCAGCAATTGATAGAGTTAATGTTTCTAATCGTGCAAGTATTGATAAGATAAGAGGACTTCAAGAGCAATTAAAAGCTAAAAAGAAACAAGCTCAAAAAGATAAAAAAATGGCTCAATGGGGTACTGCTATAGGAGTTGGATCAGTAATATCAGATGTTTTGCTTCCTGGCTCTGGTCAAGTACTTAGAAGTGGTTTTAATACGTATAGTAGGTATAGTTAATGGCAGACCCTAAACGACCACAAAATGTTGATATAAATGCTTTATTTCGTATGCGAAATCAACAAATACGTCAAGAAACTTCTGATATTGACAATTTAATGACTATGTTTGATGAAAATGCTTTAAAAACAGATACGGTAGAAGGGTACGAAACTGCTATACAAAATATTGATAAAATATCAGGAGAGCATTCATATAATAAGATTAGAGGTAATCTTTTAAAAGAAAAATTAAATCTTGAAAAATCAAATCAAATGGTTTTTGATGAAATTCAAACAAATGCTACAAATTTGTTAGGTCAAGTTAAAGGTGGTGCAACAGATGGAATGATAGATTTAATTAACAATTTTAGTACATCTATCACCAATAATAAATCAAAATTTAATGATAATGAAATAACTAGTCTTAATGAAACATTAGGTATGATTGAAAATTTAAATGTACTAAATCAAACAAAACTTACTAATACTCAACTAGATGCTATTGCTCCTCAAACTCCTGAAGACCAAGCATTAGAAGATTTTGCACAAAATATTGGTAGCGTTTCAAAAAGTGTCCAATATACAGAAGCTCGAGTAGGTGATATAGGTGCAAGAAGAGAGGCACAAGCTAAAGCAGTAAGCGATAGAATAGAATCTAGTCAAGGTTATGCAGGTATTGGTAAAGAAAACTATCAAACAATGACTAAAAACTTAGTTGGAATTAATACTTCAGTACAGAATTTAAAAAGAAATTTAGCAACTCAAGGATTTGTTATTCCAATAGATTTTGCGACAGAAAACATAGTTGGTGACGGTAAAAATGTTATTGATAAAACCTTTCCAAAAGATGTTTTAAAACAATATAATAAAGCTATTGTTTCTATTGCGGGTGCAAAAATGGTTCAAGAAACGAATAAAACTTTTTATGAGGGTGGTAAAAATTTAGCAATGAATCGTGATGGTTCTTATACGGAAGAATTTATTGATACATTAATAGCGCAAATAGAAGCAAAAGAAGACCCTGCAAAATTATCTGAAAATTTAGAAAAAAGACTAGGTCCAAAAAGTTTAATGACTCCTGTTGGCAATAAAAGTGATTTTTCAGTTCAATTAACTTCATTTTGGAAAGAAATAACGTCTAATAGAAACGATATATTAGATATAATGGCTAATAAAAATCCTTCTAATCCATTAAATACAAAACAAAGCCAAGGTGGTTTTAATGTAATGGATTTAAATGACGTAATTGGGATTGATGGTAATTAAGTGTGCCTATACCTAGAAACGATATATCTAATACTCCTGAAGGTCTAGCTACTTATGAACAAATCATAAGTCAAGACGAGACTTATTTTCCTGAAGGAAACATTCCTTTAATATATAAGCCTACGCAAACTAGAGATAAAAGTGCGTATTGGCATGAAGATTTATTTCAAGTTTTAAATCAACAAATTGAACAGATTGACCCTGAATTACCTCGTTATAATTATCAAGAGGATGTAGTACAAGATTTAAAGAAAAACTACGTTCCTTTTAATAAATATCGAGCTATTCTTTCAGAGAAATCTACAAATATTCCTATTTTTTCTAGGTTAACACCTACTCATCAAAAACGAATTGTTGACCAAGAAGCTTTAGATATGTCCGCTCTACATAACTATGTGATCTCTAAAATGCCTAAAGACATGGAAGATGATGATAAACGTCGTTTAATGAAAACGTACAATGGCTATTTTAATCAAAATGTTTTGCCTCAAACAATAGATAGAATGAGAAGATATTCTGCTCGTGAATCTGTAGATGCATCTAATGATAATATTAAACAAAATTTTTTAACTACCATACAAGGATTATTAGAAGGAGCAGGTAGTACAATAGAAAGAAAAGGAATTTTAGGCGTAAGTACTGAAACAGAAAAAGCATTAAATACAACATTTGAAGGATGGGCTGAAAATGTAAAAGGGTGGATTGGCGATTTAGAACAAGGCACAGGTATTTACTCAATGTCTGATGAAGAAATAGCAAAAGATATTGGTGAGCATAATTTATTATTTATGACTGCTCCTACATTTAAATCAGGATATTTGTTTAATAAAGTAGCAGAAGGATTTGCTCAGCAAGTAGTTACATCTGGATTACCTTGGGCAGGTGGTGTTATGGGAGGCGCAATAGGAACTTCAGTAGGCGGTCCTGTAGGTGGTGTAATTGGATTTGGTATTGGTGCAGTTACATCTGTTATTCCTGGGTTTTTAGTTGAGTCTGGTTCTTTTGAAGATGAAATGAGCGATAATTGGGAATCATTAAGAGAACATGCAAAACAAGCAAAAGAAGGCAATTGGTATTCTGATGAAAAATTTAAAGAAATGTTTACTGTGCCTTTAGATGAAGATGGCAATTTAAATATTACTGCTGACAAATTAACTGATAAAACAATTAAAGATATTACTGAAAATTTATCTCAGCTTTATGCGTTAAAAGCTACTGGTTATGAACTTGCAGGTACTGCATTAACAGTATTAGGTGGAAAAGCATTTACTGCTTTACATGGACAAGCTATTAAAACTCATTTTATGAGTAAAATGGGTCAACGAGCTGCCGCCAATCGTTTTTTTCAAGCTGTTAAAAAGCCATTAGCTATTCCATCAAAATTAATATTTGATGTATCTCAAGAAGCTTATGTGGAAGGAGAACAAGAAGACATAAATATAAGCATGATGGAACCTTACATGGCTAATTATAATAAGATGTCTGAAGAAGAAAAAGATAGGCGTATTAAATCAGCAAGGTTTCAAGGTGGTGTTATTGGTGCTGTTTTTAGTGGTGGTCAAATGTATGTTGAAAATCGAATGAAAAATCGAGCGATAGATACGGAAAACAGAGCTATTCAAATAGAAGATCAAGCCAACTACAAAGATATTACGATTATTGATGAACAAATAAAGGAATCTAAAAAGAAAGGCAATCTTTGGATTAATGATGATGATTTAGCAGTTCAAATTGCAATGTCTATTGACCCTACAATGTCTGAATTTAGAGATATTGTTAGAGATAATAGTGAAGACCCCGCAGGAGTAGATAATTTAATTGTTTCAAGGACAAAAAATAATTATCAAATACAACATGGTAAAGCTTTAGGAAAGTTATTATTAAAAAATAAAACCAAAGCTAAAAAAATAATGAAGCAGTTAGGTTTAACTGCAGCTCATTTTGCAACTACAGGATTAAGTACAAAGGATTTTACTTCATTGTTCGGTAAAAAATTAGCAGATACGCTACTAGACAAACAAACAATGGACAATTTAACAGATGAAACAACAAATGAGGATTTTGGAGACTATACTCAAGAAAATCCAAATGATGTTTATGATGACCAAGAACTTAATCATGGAGAGCAAGTTGTCGATGAAGAAATGTCTAAACTTGTTAAGCAGTTTAATAATCTTTCAAATGCTATTAGCAGATTAAAAAAACAAAAGAAAAAGCCTTCTCCTGCTCAAGAAAAAAAATTAAAACAACTTCAATCTCAAATATCTGCATTAAAAAAGTCTGGTAAAAAGAAAACTGCAATTAAAAATAATCAACAAAATGTAAATACAATAACAGGAGAATTAAATGAAAGTGACCCTACAAGTATTACTACATTAAATCTTGATAATATTGTAGGTAAGAGCAAATCTAAAATGTCTTTTATTAAAGACAAAAAAGATGGTCAGCGTATTGATTTAAAGATTATATCTAAATCAACAGAGACTAATCCTAAAACAGGTAAAAAAGAAACTGTATATGTTGTTGAGCCTAGTGTAGGTAAAGAAGCAGCATCTCAAGGGAGTAAACCTTCTGACTCTTCACAATTTAAATTATTTCAATCTGAAATTGATATTGCAATTACAAAGGTAGGTAATAATCCTCCTAAAAGATGGAAAGCTCCTATTCCTCAAGAAGAAAAAACAAATTATTTGAATGAGCAAATAACAGATGAAAAGAAATCAGAAACAAAAGAAAAGGGAATGACTTTTAGTTCTTTTGACCAACCTATTGAAGTGGGAGATTTAAAAAATACTACTACGGCAACTATTTCTGACCTTGCATACATAAGACCTAACTTTGAAACTATATTAAAAGCTTTTAAGAAAAGTAAAAAGAAAACAATGAAAGCTTTTATGTCTTTAGCTCCTCGCTTAATTGAAAATTATAGGCTTATTAAATCAGAAAGTGGAGATATACTTATATTAGAAGATGGAAAAGCAATTGGTGAAATAAAAGCAGACGAAACTGAAAAAGGATTAAGAACAGAAAGTTTAATTTTAGGAAAAGGTAAAAATGCAATAATAGTAAATAATGTTGTCAGTGTAAATAACGCTGATACTCAAGTTGCTAAATACAACATACCACCTATTAAATCAGAAAAAACTACACAAAATCTTTCTAAGCCTAAAGTAAAGCCAACAAAAACCACTAAATCAGGAGTAACATTATATAAAAAATTATATTCTAATTTATCAAATCAGTTTGATGCATTTGCAAATTTAATAAAGCAGACTATGAATGTTGTTGGTTTATCTAAAGGTGAAAGATTGTGGAATAAATATGCATCTTGGTATGGTGATGTAGATTATACCTATTCTGGCAAAACACATAAAATGCAAGAAATGCCTTCTGAAATTCAAGCTATTGCTAGAAATATAGAGCAACAATTAGGACTTGAAGAAGGGTATTTTAATAGTGCTTTAGCTAATGTATTTCCTAAAGGTCAGCAATTAGGAGAACATGCGGATGATGAAAAGATATTTGTAAGAGATAATAAAACAATTGGAAAAGTTGCTACTGTTAGTTTAGGTGGCTCTACTAAAATTATAATTAGAAATATAAAAACCAATAAAAAAGAATCTATATTGGTTCAAGATGGTGATTTATATGTTATGCCAGGGCAAACATTTCAAATTGAGCATAAACATTCAGTAACTCCAACACAAGGTGAAAGAGTTAGTATTACTTTTAGGCATATTCCAGAATCTAGGTTACCTGCAAAAAAAGAAACTAAACTTACGTTAAATGAATTAATAGAGACTGGTTCTGCTTCTGATGTATTTATAGAAATTGCAAAATCAGGTAATGCAATATTTAGAGGAATTGCAACTTTTGTTGCTGAAAACATTGGCAATGTAAATATACGTTTTGATAAAAGAATTAAAGTTCAAGGCAAGTGGAACGGTAAAGAAATTATTATCAATCCTAATAACATTGATAGTAGGGAAGCTTTAGAACAAACGCTATTACATGAGGCTATACACGCTACTACGTCTAATTTAATTAATAAATACTTAAAAGGTACTTTATCTAAAAAATCCTCTGTATATCAAAGCATAAAGGCTTTAGATGATATATTTAATGAAATTAAAGACGGACTTTCATCTACAGAAAAAGACAAAGTATCTACATTACAAAAATTCATAGAACAATATAAGTCTGGAAAACTTTCTAAATCTGATATGGATTTAGCAGTTGAATTAAGAGAAGAATTCTATGGACTTGAAAACTTAAAAGAATTTGTTGCTGAGTTAATGACAAATGAAGTTTTTCAAGAAAAGTTAAAAAAGATTAAGTACAAAGGTGAGAATAAAACTCTTTATCAAAAATTTAAAGAACTTATTGCTTCTGTTTTTGGTGTTAAAGCTGGAAATAATGCTTTATATAATGGCTTAATCAATGCAATTGATGTTGTTCAATATAAAGGAGAGGTAGTTAAAAAAGCTCCTCCAATTACGCCAGTTTCAAAGAAAGATATGGGCAATGTTACTTTAAAAGATGAACAAGAATTTGATGATTGGTTTAACGATGGAGATGACACAAATCTAGATGATGGGTCTTTACTTGTAGATGAAACAATAGTAGGTCAAAACATTGTTGATAATCTTACCAATGTTGATCCTTTGTCTGACCCTAATGTTCCTGAAGAAGATAATAGCTTTTTAATTAAATGGGGAAAGAATAAAGGTGTTTTAAATCGCAAATCTAAAAAGAGAGCTTATCGTGCATTTGAAAAAGGATTTGTAGATATTATTAGAAAACATGGACTTCCTTTAAGTTATTTTACTGAATATAGAAGGTCAATGAATGAAAAGCTTGAAAACATTGATTATATTAAAAAATACTTCAATAAATGGGCAGATGATTATCAAGTAACCTTAGAAGAATATCCTGATAGATTATTTTCGTTTGATGTTCCTGACGATGAATCTTTTAATGCTATGGTTAAAAACGATAAAGCATTTAGTGATTATGCTGAAACTTTTCAAAGTGCATTGGATATGACTGAAGAGCATGTTCGTCAAGGGATTGGCATAGATAATGAAGGCAAATTAGAAGCTGATACTAAAGCAGAAAACTTTAATCAAATTGATACAGGATTTTTTAAAGCAATTGGTCTGTCACCTACCGTAGAACAAATGACCGTTATTTGGGAACTTTTAAATAATACGGATTTAGAAGGCTTTATTAAGGGAATGTCTGATTCTAAATTTATTCGTGAGAATAAACTATTTTTAGAAAAAGGAAAAACATTATCTGAATTATTAGATACAGATATAAATGGTAGAATTAACAAGGTGTTAACTCGTTTTTGGGTTTCCAATTTAAGAGATAATAGAACGCCTTCTAATAGAGGTATTAATCAAAAAGATTCTATACAAAGTTTATATGCTATTTACAGGGCTCCTAAAAAAGATGAAGATGGAAATATAATAGAGCCAGGATATTTTACTTTTAAACCTAAAGACCAATCTGTTATTGAAAAGATAAGAGGTAAAATTCAGTTACTTTATAAAAATTTACCAAATAAACTACGTTCAAGAGCTGTTGAATCATTATTTGGCGATGGGGAATTACGTTATATTTCTTTAAAAGATTTATGGAGATGGCAAGTTGAAGATTCAGCAGAAGAGGGAAAAAATAAATCATATCATTTAGTAAAAGATATAAAAAATTTAAATTCAGAATTATTACGAAATTTTATTCGTAGCTCACTTAAAACAGGAATGGTTCCTATTTTAGTTCGAGGAGATACTGATTTAATTCCAATGGTTCGTATTACAAAAGAGCATAATGATTTTGCAAGTGATAGAAATGTAAGAACATATTGGAAACGAGAATTAGACCTTGTACCTGATGATTTAAAAACAGATGTAAAACGAAATTGGATTATGAAATATATTGCTCAGTCTACAACAGATGATGTGCAATGGTTTACGGGGTTAAACAACATATTATATGCTCGTAGAAAATACAATGCAGCAATGATAGCAAGGCATGAGGCGTATAAAAAGATTTATGGAGATGATTATTGGATTCATTTAACCTCACACAATATGCTTCATCGAGCAAAACTGCCTTTTGGTGTCGGTAATTCTAATCCTTTAATGCCAAATAAGCGTATTATTGTTTTAAATCCAAGAATATCTGATGTTGGTGAAGTTAAAGAGGGAAAAATATCAAAAAGTAGAGCAGTTATTCGCAAAATATATCATGGTGGTACAGTTAATGAAATTCCATTAGTTCAAGAAATAGATGGGCAACTTCAATATATATGGGATGGAATGACCCTTACTTCTGAAAAAGTTCATGCTCAAGATTATCCTGAATATTTTGGAACAAATGATAAAGCAAGAAGAGCAAAAACATTCTTTTACGAAAGAGGCGAAATAGGTGCATTAATTAATAAACATCAAGAAATGTCTCCTTATCTTGAAGATGGTGTAGAAAAACTTGAAATAACCAATGGTTTTGGCGATGTAGTAGCCACTATATCTAAAGATTCTGATGGTTATGTAAATATAAAAGATGCAGAAGGTAATTATGTAGATTATTTATCTTCTCCTGATGAAACAAAGATTATGACTGGAGAATATGCAAATAAATATGACCAACCTATAGAAATTGATGGCAAATCTATTCGTCTTATTATGTATCCAAGAGATAATGATAAATCGTATGGTAAATTTTTTAAGCAGTTAATGAATTATTTTCCTGATTCAAGAATGCAAAATTTAGTTCGTGAGTTTTTTGATGATGCTGACCCTAGAAAAAAGTTTAGTCCTCGTAGTTTATTTAAATTATTTGTTGAAATTGCAACAAACCCAAAGAAAATGGATGAATTTAAACGTACTTATTCTAGTGCGACTATTGATGGACTTCCACTTGCAATGGCTAGAAATGCTGAACTTGGAGTTGGATTTCATCCTACAGATTCAGGAACAAATGCAAATGTAGTTAAAAATGCAATTTTACAAGAAATATCTGAATTTAAGACATATGGTAGTAAGCTTGATTTTAGAATGGATATGATGGGTCATTTAGAGGATAATGAAATTGTATTACCTAGTGACCATAAAATTGTACAAAATATTAAAAATATAACAGGATTAAGAACTAGAGATGAAATCAATACTTGGCTTTTAAACAATGATTTAGAAGTACTTGCTATTCGTTCTCCTGTACCTTCACGATTTGGTTATCGAGTATTAAAAATCAAAAGTATTGAACCTATTGGAGATACTTTTATGGTAAATCCAAAGATTGTTAAACAAGTATTTGAAGGTGATGGAGATGGCGATACTGCTACAATTGTATTTTTAAATAATAAACAAAAAGAATTGTTAAAAGAATTAAAAGACAGGCAAGAATTAACTGGAGGATTGGCACTTTCTGCATCAGATCAAAATATTGATATATCAACTTTAGAAGGTCTTGCTGAAGGAATTTCTATTATGCAAAATGGAAAAAGAGCAATTAGTCAAGTTGCAAATATTGCTAAAAATGTAGGAATTATGTCTACTTGGTTTAAAGAAATGATAGTTAATGATGGTGAGCGAAAAATTAAAATGAGAAAACTTACTGATGTTGTAGAAGATTCAGATATGGGTGAGTCTCACAGTATAGAAAATTTATTAAGAATGTATTTACAAGCAGGAGCTGACCATGCAAAGTTGTTATTACTCGGTCCAGATCAATGGAATTACAGCGTAGAAAAATTATACAGTATGGTGTTTTATTATGAAGATGCTCCTAATGAATTAATATCTGAAGAACATTATAAAATAATAAGAAAAGAAATTTTAAGACCAATGACTAGAGCGGGTTCTGTATTAAGGGGTCATGATATGGATAGTCAATTACGATTTGCAGATTATCTTGAAAGAAGTGAGGAGTATCTTGATTTTATTGAAAATAGAAATGAAATAATTGAAGAAAGTGAAGGAGCTATTATTAAAGGCAAAACTTCAATTAATCATGTATTAGAACATATTATTGTTTCGTTTGCAAAAGAAGCATATGCAAATGGTATTGATGGTGACCAATTTACTACTCCGTTTGGAACTTCAAAGTATATTCATTCAACTACTGTTAAAAAACATGCTGAAAAATGGACAAAAGAAACAATGGACATTGCTTTTGAGGAAGAAGGCTATGATTTAAAGAATATGACTAATGAAGAAAAAGACCAAGCTAGAAGAGTTATTATGCCTAAGATACAAACTGCAATTAAACTAGCACAGAATTTTAGTACACAACTTCATTTTGCTATTAAAAAACGTAGGGTAGAAGAAATGTTAGATGATGATGAAAATGCAAGAGCATTTTCTTCTAATACATTTATGTTTGACCCAAGAGCAGCTGAAGTGTTAGAACGATTTTTAGGTATTATGGATGATTTTGACTACACTAATTATATGAAACGAGCTTTTACTGCCTCATTTTTAAATGATACGGTAGATATATCGAAACGTGGAGCAAGTGCTGTAAAAAGTAAGTTAGTTATTCCACCAACTGACCCTGTAGACCCTAGAAATGCATTATTGGATAAAGACATTATGAAAGAATATTATGGCGATTATAATGCCCTTAGAAGCGATTTAGATGGTGTTATTAAAACAGAAGCACCTTCTTTATTAAAGACAATTGAATATGTAAAAGATGAGTTTGAGAAAAAAGGATGTATGATATGAGGAATCGATGTAAAGACACAAAAGATATAGTAACAGAATCATATATCGGTGCAAATGTAGAACGTAATTATACTGACCCAAATATGGAAAATTTAAATAAAGATAGTAGGGTTGGTGGATGGATTAAACGATTGTTTAAAAAATTTGAACATAAAGGCGAAGTAACTCAAGAAGAAGTAAAGAAATTTGCAGATAATTATTTTAAAACAGATACTGAAAGCACAAAGATACAGATTATTTTGGCAATTACATCTGCATTGGGGAAAAGAAAAGATTTACGAGATTTATTCTATTACAAGCTAAGTGAAATTGTAAATGAGAATATGGCAAATTTACCCGACATTGAAGGTGGCTATATTTTATCTCGAATGGATGATGGTACTAACATATATAATATGTATCAACTTCCCTATTCTATGGTGTTACAAGCAGGTGTAATGCTAGACCAAGATTTAATGTCTATGGATGAAGATTCTGATTTAAATATAAAATCGGGTTGGTTTGGTAATTTAGTTTATGAATTTATGCTACCTAAGAATGTTGCTTATAAGACAACTACACCTTCATTAGTAAAATTTATTAAATCTATTACTTATTTTAATCAACGAAGAGAAGCGACGGAAAAAGAATACACTTCTTCTAATCCCAATGCTCCGTTAAATGATTATGAAATGGAACCAGAAAGAGATAAAAATGGCAATATAAGGTTAGATAAACAAGGCAATATCATTCGTTCTAATATGCCTAAAAAATATAACCGTAATATGTTTGGCTTATCTCAGCTTTATAATTCTGAATTAGCAGAGGTTTTTAATCAATACGGGCAGAAATATTTTAAAGATGATGTAGCATTAATGGATTTTATTCATTTAACAATGATGAATTTGATAAAGATTGATAAAGATGGTAACGCATGGTTAAAAACAGAATTTGGGAAATTATATGAGGGAGACAAGGTAATAAGGTATAAAGATGGAAATCCAATTATAAAACATCATAGTTTAGAGCCTTTAATTATAAAAGATGGTAGGATTGTCAATTGGAATAAAGACCATAGAGATATTGTTAAAGAAGATGATAAAAATATAGCGGGTGAATCTGTATCGCAATTGCAATTTAATACAAAGATAAATCCAGTTACTAAAAAAGATGATTATGATATGATCTATGAACTTATAGATGGCATACAAGTAGCTTTATGGAATTTTGGACACCAAGTAAAATTTAAAGGTGATGAACAATCTGCTAGATATAATGATTTATTATTAAGAGCAGAACAAGAATTGTCTGGAGCTGAACTTGCAGAATTTAAAACAATGGCTGACCAAATGTTTGAAGGTGAATTGTTTGGCATACATGGACTTACTCAATTTGAATTGCAAGAAAAGGACAAGCATTATTTCCCTAAAAAACTTACAGTAGGTAACAGAACCTTTTATATGAGTAAAGCAGAAGAAAATTTGATGCAGAATATTGCAGATACTCAAATGAAAATCAATCAGCTTATGGATGACCCTAAGGCAAATAAGAAAAGAATACCTTTATTAAGACAGCAATTATTTGATAATACTCGCGCATTAGAAATTATATCTGAAAAATTAAGAATTTTACATCATGGAAATACAAACTTTGATGAAACAGGTTCGCAAAATCCTATCTTTTTACACAACTATGTAAAGAATTTTAAAAGCGTTACAAATATGATTCCTTATGAGGCATATCGTACAGATGAACATGTGGTAAGAGATTATATCAGTGAAACATCTCGTCAACTAGAGCGTAGAGGATTAGCAAATGATTTATTAGAAGGGTTTTTAGAAGCAAAAGGAAAGCCAAAAGCAAAATTATATATGATTAATATGTTTAAAAGGTTATTTCAATATCCTGATGCTAGAGGAATTATTGCTGGAATTCCAACAAGTGATGATAAGTTAGACCGTTTTTTTAAAAAATGGATGCCAGGCTATACAGGTAAAAAACACAATATAAATCGTTTATTTAAAGATTTTTCTGCATTGCATACTTCTACATTGTTAAGTGGAGCTGCTGATGGTTTTATGAATTATTTTTCTACTTTACAAGATATGGTAAATAGTGGTAAAGATTCATTTTTTGATGCATTTAGTGAATATACAAGTAATAAAAGTAAATGGGAAAATTTAGCTGAAAAAGCAGGTATTATTACATTTTCTAAATATTTAGAAGGATATGTAGATGATATTTTAAGAACTGAAGATAGAAAACAAGCTGTTGAAATAAAAAAGCAATTAATGGGTCTTGTTAATAAAATTGAGAATCATAAAGGGAAAATACCTCTTAGTCAAAGAAAGTTTTATTTACGATATAAAAGAGATATAGACCTTATTAATGCGCAATTACCTTCGAAATTTCAAGTATTAACAGGTACATTAGCTAGATATGCTATTAATCATCGTATAGAAACATCTAAATATGAAAAAGGATTTTCAAAAAGATTAAAAGATGTAACGGGTGCTTATACAATAGCTCCTTCTATACAACAAACAGAACAAGTATTAAGAACAATATCATTTATTATTGGATGGAAAAATGCAGAAAAAATAACTAGAGGTTTTCCTAATATTAATGAAGCAGATAAAATACAACTTGCTAGAGAATATGTATATTTTACTCAATTTGGGTTGGAAGCTCATTTGGTAGGTGAAGCAACAGGTAGTTCATTTACAAAGTTTTTAAATGGAATTACAAGTTTTAGAAAACAAAGAACAGGATTTGATGTACGCAAAAACAGAGAATGGTTACGCACATTTTGGAATCCTACTAGTTTAATTGATTCATTAAATAAAAATATTAAAACAGATAAAAAACAATTATATAAAGCTAGATTATCAGCTAGTGCTGGTGCTAAAGCATTATTTAGTTTGCTTAATTGGAGAGGTACAGGTTCTAAAAGGTCAAAATTATTGCGAAAAGCAGTTCCTTCTGCAGCTCAAGGTGAATCTATGTTTTTTATGTATGGAGCTGGTTCTCTTTTTATGCATTTTGTAATATTTGGAAGTGCAACAACTTCAATTATGGGAACATTTATTAAAGGTATTTTTATGAAAAATAATATGGTTCAAGCGGGAACTGGTTTTACTTCACCTTATTATATGGGTATATTAGCCACTGGTAGCTTGACTTATGCATTAGCAAAAGATGCATTAAGCGATGATGAAGAAGACGATATTAGGTTTTATGATTTTTATCGATTATTTAGGGGGATGTATGGTACAGGATATATGGATTTATTTTCTATCGTTTACGGAATTGCACAAGCAACGAGGAATTATATAATAGGCGATATGCCTGAAAAAAGGGATTATTATAATGACCCAAGTAAACATGTTACGTTTAAACCAGATTGGTTTAATCCAGTTGGATTTGTTAGAAAGGCTACAGATGCAACTATTGATTTGGGTAAAAAATGGTATGAAAGAGAAAAATCTGAATCATATCGTTTTAGGAATTATTAACTTCCGTTACAAATACGTTACAAATTATTATTGAAAAGTAGGATAATATTTAGGATTTATAGAGAATTGCCTGGGTGGTGGAATTGGTAGACACTACGGACTTAAAATCCGTTGGCAGCAATGCCGTAAAAAGGCTCATTTATAGAGGGTAAAGTAAGGTAGGTTGGTATGCCTAAATATGTCCCGTTACAAATACAGGACAAATCGTGGCAAAAAAGAGGGATAAATTAAAAAAGAATTTTTATCTTACGGATGATGGTACAATACAATTCCGTAAAATGATTCGTGGTAACCTGATTACTGGTAGGACAGGTATGACCGATATACATCAAGTAAATAAATATGCTGAAGAAATTAGACATCAGCTTATTTCCCAACATTATAAATTAAAATCTCAAAAAAGAAAAAAAGCCAAACTTGGTTCTTTAATAAAAAAATGGCTTATAACAAAAGAGGGATTAGAAAAAGAAACAATTCGGACTTACAAAGACAATGCTACTTATTATATAAATAATGGACTACCTAAGAATTGCAGCCCTAGTAGAATTAAATCAGTTCGTAGAGATTATAATATTTTTGCAAGATGGTGTATTAAAAAAGGGTATGATGTTGAGGAGTTAAAAGGAGAGACTGAATCAGAAGCAAGGATACGAGTTTTAAATGATGATGAGATTAAAAGATTTTTTAAAGCGTGTGATCAAACTAATGCACATTGGAGATACAAGAAAAAACATCAAGACTTTAAAGATTGTATGGAGTTTATTCATTATACAGGTGCAAGGAGAAAAGAAGCAAATGCACCAAAAAAAGAGTGGCTTAGAAAAAATAACAATGATGAATATTATTTGGAAGTGATAAAAAAAGGTGGGAACAAAAGAGTAATACGGATTAATGAACAAGCTTTAGAGGTTTTAAAACGTAGGAATTTTGAATTTTGGAATTACGATGTTCAATGGTTAACTAAGCGTTATAAACATCTATGTAGACAGGCGGGTATTTATGACACACAACTTCATGATTTACGAAGAACATTTGGGTATAGATTATTAGTGGGAGGGACTGATATAGCTATTGTAGCTAGATTATTAGGTATTAGTATAAAGGTGGCATATAAGCATTATACACCATTAATGGTAAGCGAAATAAAAGATTTCATTATATAGATTAAAAAGAAGTAAGTTTAGACTTCTGAAGGTGGCACTTTAAAAGATTAAATAAAAAATTAGGGGTTCTCCCTAATCAGTTCCTTGCTTCTAAAGTAAGGGTCTGTTGCTTAAGGTTTGTGGGGGACATAATTCTCTTCCGTCCAAGTTGAGGTCATGTCCCCGCAACCGCCATATCTCCTATATATAAATTATTTATAAATATTTTTTTAGTCAAACTAAAAATTTGACAAAAGTTACAAATATGTTAAATTTATTATAGAATACTTATCTGTTTATTTTAGTTAGGAGGTAGCAATATGAATGAACAGCAAAAAATTGTTAATTGGTTACAATCAACAGAAATACCAATATCTAGTATATCAGAAAATACTGGAATTTCAAGGCAAACACTTTACAAGTGGATGCAAGCAACAGTCCCAATTAAAATTCATAAAAATAAATTAAAGGCAATATACAAAGTATATGTTGGTGATATTGAGAAGGAGGAGAATATGAGTTATACAATAGATGCTCAAAAAGAAACAATTAAATTATTAAAAGAAAAAGTTGAAAAATTAGAAGTTGATTTATCGAAACACGAAGAATCGCCTTTTCAATCTTCTGTGTGGAATGATTTGCAATTTCATTTATATAGTGAAGTAGTATTAACTTTTAATTTTCCTAGTATTGTAGGAAGAAAAATGATTTTATTAACAGGGAGGAAATACATAAAGCAATTTTTAGGATACAATGATAGAGAAATTGATTCTTACTGGCAAATAAATAAGCATTATAAAGATTTTAATAAACACCCTATAAATAATATTTTATCTGGAAAAAGTAAAGATACAATTATTGAGAAAGTAAAAACATTACCTGCTGTATTTGAAAGTTTAAAACATATGGTTGGTAATCATTACATACCAGTACCAATTACTTTTAAATGCAAAAATGGGGAGTTCTTACATACAATCGCATATAATAAAATTGATTGGTCAAATAAAAAAGTTCAAACTAAAACTGAATTTATTTTAGGTCAATAATTTTTAATTGTTCTTTTAATTCTTTTAATTCTTTAATTCTGTCTATCCAAGTGTCGTAGTTTTCTACAACTAAAGGAGTGCCCCTATCTTCTTTAATTACTTGTATGTCTACTTCATCAGAAGGTAGCATCCAATTTGCAATTGCTTTACGGCACTTAGCTTGAACTTTTATTGTATCTTCAATTAAAAGGTCTACTTCTTCATGCCATCCGAGTGATCTACCATCAGAACCCCAAGCTCTAATACATTTAAGACCTATTCCTTTTGTAATATCTCGTATAAGATATTCAAATCGATTACCTTTAGCTTTTGATTTACTAGCCATTATTATTTCTCCAATCTGTAAGTACATTTACACTTATAACAAATGCAACACTTCCTATTCCTACACATAAAATGCTAAATGATATAATTAACATTGCTACTAACCATTCTGCTATTATCATATTATGACTCCTTATTTAGTTTATTTATATATGTTTCTATTAAAGGTGTTGTAATAGAATTTTCTGCTTCTCCAAGAGTTGAAAAATATTGATTATCTTTATTATCATCATAATAATAGACATAATATCTAATTTTGTCATCTATACTTTCAGCAACAGTTCCTTCTTCGTAATGAGAATAATGTATTACAGGAATTGGATGGTCAGTTAAATGCCCATGATGATGTATTAAATAGCCTTCTCGTGTTTCTTTCCATTTCCAAGTAAGACTTTTAATGTATTTTTTTATTTGTTTTTCCATTTTTATTACGGCACAACCTTTCCATTAAATAGTTCAATGATGTAAGCGGTTATGTTTTTCTCCTCTTTGGTTTTTGATTTATAAATAAATTTGTCGCATCCAAAATCAACGATGTGATTGGGTATTAATTGTTTTGTTTTACCTATGATTTCAAAGTACATGCAAAATCCTAAAAATGTTTTATGTTCTTTAAGACTTTGATATTTACAATTCCAACAACTTTTTTTGATTTTTGTAGGTGACTTCAACTGTTGGTTTAAGACACATAAAGGATATTATATATGTTAAAGCCACCCACAGTTTATTTTTTAAATACTATTTTATGACCACTAGAATTTCTCCAAGGACCTGGATAAGGAGTTGCTGAATGTTCAATCCCTAATCCTTTTTTTAGGTATTTATAAACAATTAGTATTTCTGTTTTTTTATTCAAAAGATACCGACTCTTGTTTACCTTGAAACTTTGAAATAACATTAGATAATTCATCGTGAGAATGAACATGTACTTCTTTTATTCTGTTTTGAAGTTCAGGTATGTTTTCATGATAACAAACTTTATCGTGGTCTACTCCAATAGTAAACATTCCACTATTACCATAACGAACTTTGGCAGCTACTATCTGTGATTTTAGTTTACCAAGATTGGAATTTTGATAATTCACTTTATAATCATAGTAAATAAATAAGATGTTTTCTGCTACTTGTTCAATAGATGAACCTTCAGCTAAATCAGACATTTTAGGAATAGGGTCAATTCTGCGTTCTATATCTCTATTTAATTGAGATAGAAGAATAGGTATGATCTTGTATTTTTTAGCTAACCATTTATATTCTTGCATAACCGATTCAATTTCAAAACGTCTGTCTTTTTTATCAGATACTTTTACAAGCTGTATATAGTCGTCAATTACAACATCAGGTCTTATTCTTGATACTAAAGATATAGTTTCGTTTAAACTGCTAACATCATCATACATAATTAAATTATCAGAATAGTTTGCTACTATTTCTTTTTGTGATTGCTCTATTTCTTTTGCACTTGCATCTGTTAGATTTCCAGTACGAATAGAGTGATAAGACACTTTACCACTATTCAAAACCATTAGTTTTTTAAGCATTTCTTCATTGGTCATTTCACGATTCATAACCAATACTTTTAATCCTTGGTCTAATAGTTTTTTAGCAAGATTAATACTAAAGGTTGTTTTACCATGCCCAGGTCTTCCTGCAAGTACAGTAATTTCACCTCTAGTCATTCCACCTGCCATGCCATCTAAAGCATTATAGCCAAATGAAACCAAATTCTTTGATTCCCCAATAGATTCAATTGCTGATTTTGTAAGTGATTTTAAATCAAATTCAGCAACAGGTTTAGTATCCATTACTTCTTCATTTAAATCACGAACTTTTTCGATTAAATCTATAAAACCAAATGTATCACTATACGCAATACGTTGAATTTTATAGGTTTGTCTTATGATTTCTCTATGAAGATGCTTTTCATAGACTAATTTAGCATGTGTTTCAATATGTGCTGTTGTGGGAAGGTCTGTTACAAGTCCTGTTAACCAATATGCATTTACAACTTCTTTTTCTTTTTCATCTAATCTAGCTAATACTGTAATAATATCAGCATTGACTTCATCTTTTATTAAAGATTTAATTGCTTTAAAAACAATTTGATGTTTTTTAAGATAAAATGCTTTGGGTTCAGGTATATGTCTTACAACTCTATCATAATTAAGATTGTCTGTTAAGATAGCCGCTAAGACAGATGCTTCTGCATCAATTGCATTAGGCATCATCTTTACAGATTCATTATTGGTGCTAATGTATTGTTTTTTTGACATTTTTAACCTCATTTAGTTTGACCACTTCGGTATGTGGAGAGATTAATGTTTTACCCAATCGTATATCAGTTGGGTCAACATCTTTTAGGTATGATTCATAACGCACAGAACAACTGCCTACGTTTATATCAAGAAGATAACCTTTGCAAAAAGCAGTTTTAAAATATTGTCCTATTTCTAAGTCTTTTAAAAATACTTTCCCCTTAGATGGAGTCACGATAAATGCTCTTTAATTTCTGTAATTGCATTTAACAATGATTTGGTTTGAGGAGCGTTGTCTACTCCTTTATTTTGAAAGTCATTAACAACTTGTACTAAGACTTCAGCTTCTTCTTTATTAATGGATAAAAGATATTGAGAATTTTTAATTACATCTGCAAAATCTTCAAATGTGGTAAGTTTTTTCATTTCAGTTCCTTTTTAAACTGCAGGAGAAAGGCGCCAACCAAACAAAATCTTTCATTTGTCAGCCTCTTTCTTTCAAATCTTTTTTTAAAAAAACTTTGTCAAAAGAGACACTTCTCCTGCAATATTTTTTAGTATTACTTATCTGTTGCTTACGATGGGAAACCGTCCTTTTCCCGTTTTAGGCGTGAGATTAATTTACGATAAGAGGGTATTTAATGCACGATTTTTAATCATATGACCTCTACCAAACGAATTCCAGCCTCGTTCAATTTGTTTTTTAGTAGCATTATGGTCAATAACATGTGTAACTGCATTAAATGTAGCATATCGATTATTTCCACCAACTTGTTTTACATATCTATCATATGCCATATCAAATTCCATAATCATATTATTCAATCTGGTACTTGCATTTTTAGGATGTAAATCCATTTTACGAAATGTCTTATTAAAGAATTTAAAGTTATCTTCTTTTTTCCAACTTTTATTCTTTAATCGTTCCATTTGCATAAGATAATCTTGCAAACCAATAGAAGCAGAATTGATACTTGCTTTAATATCAGCCCATTTAACTTCAAAATTAGGAAGATGTTTGCCTTGAAATAATGCATTTGCATTTAGGTCTTTTAAAGCAATCAAGTATGTATTTTTACAAACGATTCTTACTACAGTTAATCCAATAAGCCAAGGAGATGTTTTATCATGGCTATTGATCATTGTAATAAAACCTGAATGTTTATCATCAATAGAAACTTCTTTATCTGTCAAAATTTGACTGGTAAGAGCTTCAGTACCAACACCTTCATTCTTTAATTGAACAGAAAGTTTTCTGCCTTCATCAAATTCTCTTACTTGAGGTTGTTTACTTCCAACATCAAGAAAAGAATTAACAATGTCCGCAAAACGTCTATTATAAAATGGAGTATATCTGTCTGATACAATAGAAAGACATTTGTTATTATCTGTTCTTGCTAACGCATGTCTATTTTCTACAATTATACTTCTATTATCATGTCCATTAGGATAATATAAAAGTGGTTTCTTTTCAACATCCCAAGAAAACTTAAATTCTTGATTGTCTTCTTTTAAAAGTAACTTTTGGGGGTTTTTTACTAGGTTCATCTTTTTCTCCTTTATGTGTTATTTGATTAATATCGGGAGGATTTGTTCCTCTCATTTGCTGTTCTGCTGTTTCATTAGCAGATTTTGTTTCGGAGATATTTCGTATAATAGCTCCAAAATAAGTAAGTGTTTTTCCTTGCTTAGAATAATTAGCTCTATTCCAAGTAGATATTCCTCTACGGATAGATTCTACATCTACAGGGGATATACTATATAAAAATCTATATTTGTATTCAATTGGGATTTTGCCAAAATAAATATGTTTGTTTACTTCAGCTATAATTTGTTTAAGGTTTTTTTGTATGTCTTTGGGAAAGTTTTTAAATATCATTGTGGTTTCCATTAATGCTTCTTGTTTATTAGGCTGATAACCACAAGCAGGACATTTATATTTCATTATTAACACTCTGGGTCATTTTGAATTCCTTTTGATATACCAAGGTCTTTTAATCCTATTGGATTATCATTTGGTTCTTTTATAATTGCATTTTGTTTACAGCGATTGCAATAAAATTGAATATTATTGTTTACTTCTAATTTTTCATTAATCACTCCGCAACTACATTTTATTTGTTTAACTGACATCCCAATCTCCTTTTTTATCTAAATAGATTTTTAAATGAATTGTTTTTCCGTCACTATCTTTTGATTTCCAATTGTGTATAGTGCCGTCTTTTAATTGAGATATGTCTAGGTTACTTAATGGAATTGCAATTTCTTTTAGATTATTATTATTTTTCATAATATCTTTCTAGTAGAGTAGAGGCAGAACAGAGACTAACAATAACATGACGTGCTATATATAATATTCTGCCCCTACAGGTTTATTAATTAGAAGGGTAAATCACTGTCCTCTTCTGGAACATTTACTTTTTCTTTACCTTCCCATTTTTCATAATAAGTAACTTTACTGGTTTCAACAGTTTCACCGTCTTTATTTTTGTAACTATCTTTCTTTGTACTTACAATGATTGGTTTTCCAACAATATGGTCAGCAAAAAGCTCATTTGCACCACGTGGTAACATTAGAACTTTTTTTGTTGTACCATTTATTTCAGCTTCTTCAGAATCAAGTGGGTAACTGATAGCTTCAAGAAAATAATAAAATGATGTGTTATCAGATGAACTTGGGTCTTTTCCATCAACTGATTTTGTAATAAATACATCAGCAAATAATTTTCTATCTGCATAATCAGGATGAGATTTTCCATCAATTGTTAATTCAAGTTTAAGAATATCACAATCTTTATTTTGTCTTGTTACTAGTGAAACAGGGTCTTTATATTTACTAATATGAGTGAAATATTTACCCTCTGGAATTGGTGTAAATTCCTTTTTTTCTGTTGTTTCTGATGGATCAAAATGCATTGGCATTAGTTGTTCTCCTTTGTTTTATTTTGTGTTTTTAAGTGTTCAATTTCCTCGAGCAATGTATTCATTGCATCTTGAAAATCGCTTTGATATAATTCATTTAATTTGTTTGCCCATGTAGCTTGAGTTGTTAATGGCATTTTTGCTTCTTTAGCATCTTTTAATGCATTTTTAAAATCATATATTTGTGCATCAGTAAGAAAATCCAAACGAACTTGTTTGCGGTAAACATCATCAGCAATATGAGTTGCTCTATTTACAGCTCGTTTAAAAGCATATGAATTAGCTGAAGCCACATTTTTATCAATATCGATTACATTTTCAGCAGTATGAGGTGCATTCTTTTTAAATTGAACTCTTGCAGCACCTGGACTGTAAAATCTTCTTCGTCTACCACTTACTTCTTCTGTGAATTCTAATACACCTGTTGTAATTACCCATTCAGAGCCTAGAAATTGCACAGGTTGATTTGGTGCGGGTAACCAAGACCAATCAGGATAAAGATTATCGAGTTTTGTTCTCATATATTCTTCTTTTACATAATCAAATCCATCTGCACCTTTTTGATATATCATTTTTTTTGGTGTTGTTTCAAATGAAGTTTTTTTTCGTATTTCCAATGCTTGTTGCATTTCATTTATATCGACAACATCTGTTGTTTTTTTAGACATTAATAGCCTCCTTTTTAATGACTGTTTGTATTGTTGATTTTTTAATTACTCTTGTTGGTGAATCGCAATGAGATATATAAGGACAATAACCTCTGCATTCCCAAGGGTAAGCAGGTGTCATGTCGTTTAATGCAGGTTTTTCACCATCATAGGCAAATAATCTTTGCCAATATTCTTGTGCAATATCAATAAAGTCTAATGGAGCTTCCATAATCTGCATATTGCCATTATCTTTATTAAAGTATGCATTTGCCATATATACCACTTCATCGCAGAACTTTTTAGTATCATTTAAAAGCCAAGCATATGTACCTAGTTGAAATTGATAATTGGTTGCTGGATTTGGGTCAGGCTTTCTACCGAATAGCATTTTGTATTTATAACTATTTGCAGTTTTAATATCGTATAAATATCCTTTTTTTGTTGATTTATCTACAAAAAGAACATCAAAATGTCCACTAATAGGATGTATAGGATGAACAATATGTTCTTCTGTATAAGTTTCAGCACTAATATTTTGATCTTTGAACCAATGAACTGCTTTTTCTACTTCAGCACCAAAAATTGTTCCAAAGTTCATTACTCGAAGACTTTTAACTGCAGTTTCATCTTGAGGAGTATTATTAACAGAAAACCAATGTTTTCGTAAACACATACCTGCTCCACTAGCACTATATCTACCATTAGAGTCTTTACTACGCTGAATTTGATTCTTTGCTTGTAAATGCAATAAATACTTATCAAAAATTTCTATTGGATTATGATTCATGATTTACTTTTTTAAGTAGCTTTATAGTATCTGCTTGTTTTTTCAATTCTTTAAAGACATCTGGGTTATCACAATCAGCAAGAATAGTAGAAGCAGTAGTTTTACTTACAAACAATGTTTTTGCTTGAAAATTGTTTGGTTCTTCTTTGCCTTCTATCGTTAAGCAGTGTCTATCTAAATCATAAGGATGAAATGTAATTTTTACTGCGACTTTATCCTCAATGATTTCATTTGTTACATCATCTAATATTTTCACGATTACCTCCTAATAATACGTTTTGAGCAGAATTGATTTGACGAACATTGCTCTTTTTATTAAGAACATATGTTTTCATTTTTCCTGCCATTTTTTGTTTGTATTTGTAATTTGAACCTCTCAGTTCAGGGTGTGATTCCATTACCAATCTTTTTGCTCTAGTAATAGATGAAAATGACTTGATTCTTTTATTATGTAATAATTCAAAGAAATCATTTACTGTCATTGGTTTTCCGACAGATGGTCGAAAAGAAGGAATAGTTTCTTGATAATATTTAAAACATAAATATGCATCACTATTCCTTGTTTCAGGTATAGTATGAAGAATGTCTTTTACTTTTTCATAAATGACATTTACTTGTTTTGTGATTAAGAGATTTACTTGATTAGAGTTGTTCTCCGTTTTGTCTGTTGCTTTCATGGTATCTTTTTATTCCTTGTCTGGTTTTATTTACTTTTTCGGTTTTATGTATGATATAATTTGCTTTTTCTCGTAATTCGTAGTTTTCTTTTGTATTTGGGATTGCATCTTTTAATTCATCAACAACAGATACAATTTTTTGCACTGTTTTTGAAGATAAAAGCGTTACATCTAGATTTGGTTTATACATAATATTCCTTTGATTTGCCTCCGAAGAGAAAGTAGTTATAAAAGAGCCTGTTGCTTGGTGTAAATTTACTAAATTCTCCTCGGAAAAACTATTTTGTTGCAGTTACAAATAAAAGGGTAGACCACGCTTAACAAGACTACTCCGATGCTGTTAGTAGCTTTACTCATGAGTTCGGAACTTGTATTAACGGAAGGAGATATGGTGGTTTTAGCCGTAACTACCCTTATTTATTTATGAACTATATGATTTTAATGAATTAGGACCACTTCCTTTGTCAGTACATACTAAATCAATATAAGGTATTTCCTTTAATTTTTTAGACCATGTACAAGTTAAGTGAATTTGTTTTGTTTCACTTTTAGATTGTCCTGAAAATTCTGCTAATTCATCTTTAGACAAGATATTAAAATAACTTTTTCTTGTCTCTTCATTATTAGCATTAAACTCATCACTTACTATTTCTATACATGATTTTAAACCAAGTTTTTGAAATAATACATCAAGTCCTTTATAAGAGCTTTTCATATAATGTTCTTTAAACCAATACAATGTCATTGATTCAAGTAATCGTTTATCACTTTTTATTTTTTCATCAAGTAATGGATGAAATTCATGATCATCAATGCCTTCGTATCTATATGGTTTACTAATTAATAAATCTTGCTCTCTATCATTAATTAACCAATCAAGTACGATGAGATTTCCTTTTTTATCTGTTTGTAAAGGAAATACATTTTTCTGTATATATTCATCAATAATAGGTGCTGCCCATTTATTAAACTTATTGTATTTAAGTGCATGAGGGTCTTTTGGCTCTGCATCGTAATCATCTTTGATAATTACTTCATCAACAACTTGATTTTCTTCTGGTCTATCACAATACAATTCTGGTTGAAATATGTTTCCATTCCAACCTACGATAATCACATCTTTTAATGCATGGTCTGTGTGTTTTTTTACTTTTGATTTAAGTGTACTTACTTTGTTTTCAAATGAAAAGGATACATGCCAAAAACCATAACCACCATCATCGGTTACATTGTTATCTTTTAAGAATTGACCAATTTCTGTTTCATTAAAGAATACTTCTTCAAGAAATTTCCAATCTTGACAGTATTGTGCATCTGCAAATTCTTCAAATAGAGCATTTTGATAGGTATATTTAACATCATGTTTCTTTTCATATTCTCTAAATGTCTTTTCACCAATAACATCACAGATAAATTTCCATTCGCTTTCATTGGTTCTTAATCGAGCAGATAATCTAGCAAAGAACTCTTCTTGATTATCTTCTTCACCATAGCAATCATAATCATTGATTAATTCAGCGATATGTTCATCAGTAATTGATTCATCTTCATCTAAATGAGTGTAATCATTAACCATTTCTGTTAATTCATTTTCTTGAAAATTAATAGGAGATTTAGATATTTCAGTTAAGAATGTAGGTATTGAATCTGCTTTATTCATTCCATGGTCTTTAAAGAAAGTTTTAATCCAAGGATGTAAGTTGCAAAATGCTAATGCTGTATCTACCCACGCTACACTTTTACCAAACATTGCAGATAATTGCTTTCTAGTATTAATAATACCTTTATCTATCATCTGTTGTATGGCAAAAGAAGCATCTAAATGAGACATTCCAACTGTAAACATATTTGTAGACAATTGTTTTGTCAGATCATCGACCTCTCCATTGCTTTCAAATGCAGGAATTTCAGTTAACTTTAAATCCTTTGCAATTGATAGGCGTTGATGCCCATTTATGACGACAAATTCGCCCTTATCGTTCTTTCTATAACTAATTGGGGTTAGGATACCAACTTTCTTAATATTGCCTTTTAAAGCTCTATATTCAGCTGATTTCTTATCAGTTCCATTTACTCTGACATTACCTTCAGAAATAAACTTGTCTGTTGCTATTTGATTCATTTTGTTTCCTTTTCTTCCTTTAACTCTTCGATTGTTTTGCAAGTATATTCATAATTCAAGAAATTGTATATATCTCCTGAAATAAGACCATTACTTTTTAGTTTATATGCTTTATCTACAACCTTTTTACGTTCACTTTCAGCTTCTTCAAGCTTTTTATAGACATCAAGGTTATTTTCAAGCAGATTTTTGTTTAATTGGCTCTGTTTGTCCATTTTCTCTCCTTTTTTTATGTTCTTTTGTTGCATTGCAATGAAAAAAGAAAGCATCTATGATAATTGTCATCATATGTGGGCTTAATCCTTTTTCATCCATAATTCTTGCAGCTTCTTGGTCGATTGCTTCATGTAAATCTTCAAATACATCTTTTGCAATTGCATCAACCATAATATCATGTTCTGTTATCATAAATACTGCCTCCCATTGGATATTTTTTCTTTATTTCTCTATATTTTATTGGTTTAAACTCTTTATTAAGCCTTGCACCTGCTTCAACGATCTCTGGAAGCATAAAAGAACCTAATTCATTGTATAAACCAACTACATATCCATAATAATAGAGTCCATCTTGACTCATTACAAACCATTGCCACCCTGATAAGTGATAATAGTGTTTATGTATAGTAGGATTTGCCTCATTTTCAATTTCAGCTAGTTTTGGTATCATTTTTTCTTTCTCTTTCTTGTAATTCTATTAATTCTAGTATTTTTGCTGTCATATAGATAATTCCGTCAAGTAATTCTTCTAGTGTTTCAATTAACCAATCTCGACCATCATGTACATTTAAATCATCGGGATATTCTCTTTTTCCATGTTCAAGTCTTTCTTGAACTAGTTTTACGATTTTTTCATTGTATTTCATTTAATGACTCCATATAATTATCCCAACCACCTGCTTGTGTACATTTCACGCAATCACAATGAATGATACTACCACCATCTTCGCTAAAGGATACATCCCACCCAGGACAATCATTTTTATTAACAGTTTTTTTAAGTTTTACTTTTTTAGTCTTCATTTTCTATATCCATTTTTTTTGCTTCATCTTCAATAAATTGATACCAATCACGAATTTCTCTTTCTTTTAGAAGTGTTTGATACAACCAATAAACTTTATTGTGAGAATCAGAATATTCTAATACAGGAACAAATTCAGGGTCATCATTATTTAACCATCTTTCTTCTTCTTGTTCTAGTGCCAAACAAGCCCCGTCTCCACGTGGAGCAAAAGGACCCATCCAAATATTATTCATTACTTCTAGTTTATAAAAAGCGGTGTCAATGACTTTATTTCCCCAATTTCTTTCAAAATAAGCGATTGCATTATTTAAATGGCTTTCTTCCATATCCATTACTCTTAATGGAGGTTCATTTTTAGGATGCCACATTGTAATTGCTCTTTTATGGATTTCAGGTATTTTATCTTCTATATTTTTTATAATTAGCATTTTATAATTCCTTTTTATAATCATTTTTATCAATTTTTACTATATGAGTAGATTGACTATCTATTTTTCTAGAATTATTTAAAAAACAATTTTTTAAGATAGTTTTGCTTTGTGTTTCATTATCAATAAGCTTATTAAAGAATGTATCAGTCACTATCATTTTAATGGTTGTACTTACACTAACATATACTCTTGGTCTAACCTTTCGCATTATTTTGTCTCCCCATAAATTGCATTATATTCTTTTTTAGTTATTTTTATTGGCATCCCATTTGAAAGGGTAAACTTCCAATTTTTACCGCTACTACATTTAGTTTGATGTATTTTATTATCTTCTCTGATTAGTTTAACTATGATTAGTCTTGACATTATTTTATTCTCCCTTGGTTTGTTTTTTTGTTTACTAGTAGATCAAAACACTTATTACAGAATGCCCATTCATGCATTTCAGTTTCAGGGTAATATGTTCTGCAATTATTACATTGTATTTTGACATCTAGCTTATTTTGTAACTCTGTTGCTTTTTTATTGATTTTACGGTAGTAATACATTTCCCATGCTAATGGCACAAGAATGATTCCACCTAGTATTGCTATTGCTGTCATTGGTTTGTTCCTTTGGTTTTATCTGTTGCTTGTTGTAAATCTTTGGGGCAATCGGATGTATGCGGAATCCATAGACTGCCCCTTTGAGAATGTTTCAGGTGGGGGGAAACAAACAAAAACCCAGAGTTCATCTTTACAGGCTTGAACTCCGAACTTACCTGTTTGGGGATGCGTAGTACATTCAACAAACAGACCGATCCTGATTTTTTATTGTTCATTGAATTGTATTTTATACGCTAAAATATTTTGCAACACTTTTTATTTTTCTTACCACTATTACAAGGACAAGGCTCATTTCGCCCTATTTTCTGTGTCGCTCTTTTATATGGTGTTTTATTATAATTATCGAGCCATTTTTCGTAATATTTATAACCACCTAATAATCTGATGAACTCTCCAAGACTACTTGCAACTTTTTTATCATAAGGTCTTTTATTAGTATGGTGTGATTTCATTTTAATGTGTTCTTATATATAATTGAATTAGGTCTATTATCATTGCAAGGAGTACTATACCTAAGTATGATATGATTATTTTATCTAGCTTATTCATTATTTAATTCTCCTAGTGATATAAGCCAATGACCAAGTAATAGGTCTAAGTATTGCTAGGACTATAACCTTGGCAGTTAGATTGATGATGTTAATTAGTAGTGAAAAGTATGTAGTCATATTGTTTATATCCTTTCCTCGATT
>Ga0209232_1000176_pt1 | contig 40194 bp, 40 predicted proteins | sample ETNvirenome_2_60_FD_184066 | JGI IMG/M metagenome (GOLD analysis project Ga0209232, IMG submission 184066) | Marine viral communities from the Pacific Ocean - ETNP_2_60 (SPAdes) (version 2) | ecosystem: Environmental > Aquatic > Marine > Oceanic | place: Pacific Ocean | collected 2013-06-22
CCGCCTCGGCCTGCCTTATCGGCAGCATCGGACGCAGTGAAGAAGCGGGGCGGCTTGTCGCCGCTCCGCTGGGTGGTCAGTTCGGCTTTTCGTCATCGGCAGGGCCGTCCTTCTTGGCGAGGATGGCGATCCCGTCGGCGATCAGATCGACGCCGTAGTGGGTGCTGTCGCCCGCCTCATATTGGTTCTGGCGGACGCGACCGGTGATGTGAACGAGGTCGCCCTTGCTGGCGGTCAGACGCTTGGCGAGCTTGTCAAACAGCGTCACGCTGTTCCAGTGCACGTCGGTTTTCCAGTCGTCGCCGTCCTTGCGGTTGTAGTTCGAGGCCACCGAAAGATAAGTGACCTTCTCCTTGACCTCGACCTTGCCGATGCGTCCGATGATCCGAAATTCTGCGATGTTCTGCATGGGTCTTACTCCGTCTTGGATTGCAGGGTGATTTCCTGACGGTCTTCAAAGGGGCCGCGAAGGAGCCGCGATCCAGCCAAAAAACGGAGGCTCCGTCCCATGCAATGGGGTGGAAACCGTAGGACGCCTCGCCCGCGTTGGCGGGCATCTGGGCGTCCGCTTTTTTGCTTGATCGTATTAGGCGACGCGCGCAGCCACGAAACCGGCAAACAAGGAAATCGTCCTGCCAACCCCGGACAAGAGAAGCTGCCGATCCTTCGCTCGATCAGTTCTGGCCTTATCGACACCGAGGTCTGCAATGTCACAGCCGGTGCGAGCTCACCCGCCACCGACGCACCACCAGTCCGCGCTCATCCGAACAGTCTCGCCATCCCCCAGCGCGCACGCGCTGCGCGCTAAGCCGCGACCTTCAACGCAGCCCGGCGATCCGTCACCACCACGGCAGCGGTGTCATCGACAGCGGCGATTGCTTTCGGCGGGGCATAATCCAGACGACTACGGCGGTGACATTACGCTCACAGCACTAGCGGCTGACCAGCGGCTTGCCGCGCCATCCGCTCCGGCAACAAGGCCAGTATCGCGCACTGCCGTTCGGCAGTCGCGCCGCCCCATTCGCCGATCTCGGCTATGGTGCGACCGCAGCCGGTGCAAAACTCTGCGCGCGCATCGAGCGCGCAGACCGCAACACAGGGCGATTGAGGACGGTCGATCATGCCCTTCCCCTAGTCGCGAAGCGGCTCGCTCGCTATCCTTCGTGCGCAATCGGCACGGCAGCTATAAGCTGCCGTGCCGATTTGAGGCCGGCCGGAACATCCGGCCTTTGCCCGTCCAGCAGAGACGGGCCGCGCGAACTCCTGCACAGGCAAATTCGGTAACATGATAATGAGGGCGGGCCACTTGGTCCGCCCTCTCGACCATCAAGCCGCGTCTTCTTCGTCGAACTCGGGGGCTTCGTCTTCCTCATCGCCATCATCTTCATCGTCGAACACGGGGCGCTCCTGCGCTACCTCGGCGGGCGGCTCAACGATCACAAGCGCTGGCGGCAGCCATCCACGCCCTGCCATTCGCTCGGCGGCGGCGGCGGCAAGGTCGCCCTTCTTCATCTTGGCGCAATTGTCGGCAGCGGGCTTGCCCAGCACCTCGGTCATGATCTTGGCGATCACAGGCTTTTTGAGCCGGTCGTAAAATGCGACCGGCGCTTGCCACTTGGCGACTATATCGACGCCGCTGGCGAACGCGATCTGATCGAACCGCTCATGTCGACGGTCACGGCGCGAGCCGGACGTTTCGCCGCCGTTGATCTGGCGCGCAACAAGCAACGCCAGCAACCGCCCCTTGACGTGTGGGTCCATCGCCTGGATGGCCGCGAACCGATTGACCTCCGGCAGTGCGGCGAAGTCGCTACCGCCGATCTCATCGACCGATGCAATTTCGGTCAAGGTCATCATGTCGTCGGGAACGCAAGCGTTGAACCCTTCGAGCCGCAATGACAGCGGGGAGTAATAGGACGGTTCGCCGTGGATGCCCTGCCCGACAAGACAATCGAGCAAGATGTCGAGCGCCAGCGTGGGGTTGGTGGCAACCGCTTCCTGCACGGCTAGCGTCTTGATCTTCGATAGCGTCTCAATCATCGCCCCCGAATAATCGGGCTTGATCGCTGGCGCATCGCCATTGCCGCCTTTGACAATCCGCTTGGTGCGGATGGCCTTGGCCTCGATCTCGCCGCTATTGCCGACGAACAGCACCATGGCGCTGTCGGCCTTCTGCGCGTCAGTGAACACGCATAGTCGGTTTTCAAGGATGCGGGCTTCGCGCTCCAGTCCATTGAACACTCGGTCGCCCCACTGGTTGCCCCTGCCAAGTTCGGCAAGCCGCGCGTCTGCGGCTTCCTGAATTCGGGCGCGCTCGGCCTGTTCAGCTTCGGTCGGCTCGCGCTTCCCCTCGGCGTGGACAGTGACAAGATTGTAATAGTCGTCCGGTCGTTCGAGCGATGCCCGAACATCTCTCCACCCTTCGCCGCGATAGCCCACTTCGACCTCGGCCATCTTGGCGGTTGCCAGTGCCTCGACCAGTTCAGGGGCGTCGGCATACCCATCGCCATTCTCAGCAAACAGGTCGGCGGTGATCGTCCCGCCCGCTGCGGCATAGGCATCATGCCCGACGAACAGGAACAGGGCATGGCTGGTGCCGATCTTCTCCTCGGTCAGCATCCGCCGGATTTGATTGGCGCTGTTGCCGAACCGCTTCAACGCCTCAAGCTGGCGGTCGTGGTCGTCGGTCAGGGTCAATGCCTGTGCCGCCTCCATGCCGATCTGATCGCGCGCCAGACAGGCAAGCGCATCGGGGTGTAATGCCGACAGCCGCAACAACTTCTTGACGTAGGACAGCGCCACGCCGAACCGCGCGGCAATATCCTCGGGCGATTTTCCCTCGGTGCGAAGATCGCCATAAGCGATCACCGCATCGGCAACGTGCATATCCTCACGGCTCACATTCTCGGCCAAGGACAGTTCCACCGCCTCGGCCTTATCGCGCACGTCCACACTAACCGGATGGCTGGCAGAAATCGCCTTGGCCTTCTCAAGCTGCTTAAAGGCGCGATAGCGTCGACCTCCGGCGGCAACTTCGAAGCGATTGCCTTCGGCGTAAACGACAAGGTTCTGCAATTGGCCATGCGCCAGCATATCGGCGGCAAGCTGGTCGATAGCGTTGGGCTTCACGCGCCGCACGTTGAGTGGCGACAAACGAAGCTGCGAAAGTTTGACGGTCTGTAGGGTCATCGGAAACACTCCTGAAAATGGCTGGAAAAGGGGAAGTCAGAACATCTCAAGCTGGTCGCGCATCGGGTTCCAAAACCCGATGTCGAGCGGGCGCTGTTCACGGCGGGGCTGCATCGGCTGCGCGGCAAGCCAGCCAAGCCGTTCGCCCATGCTGACGGGCGCGATGCCCGCAATCATGATCTGATCGGGGTCGGGCGGTGTGACGCTGGCAAGGTCTTTGCGTTTCATGGCGCTGCCTCCGCTCAATATTCATCGGACAGCATGATGGTCAGGACGCGCCGCGTGATCGCTGAGTTCGCAGCGTCCTCGCTGGCGAACCGCATCTGGCGGTCGTAATAATCGAGTTTCCAGAACACCCGTTCGCGCTCATCCTCGCGCAATCGCGGGCACTCGGTCGTCCAGACACCATCGGCAAGCTGGTAGATCGTCCCGAAATCCCGCTCGCCGTGCGGGTCGTTGTCCTCGTCGAAGGCGTCGAACGTCTCGATAAGTTCACGGACTTGGCTTTGGTCGACATCTGGAAGCGACCGGAACCCAGCCGTTGCGACGGCGGTGCAAGCAACGCCCATTGCTTGCCGTGCAAGGTCGTTCAAACGGGCAATACGCGCTGTCTGCTCGCGCGCCGTTGCGCTTGGGTTTAGGGAGGCTGCGCTCATAGCACCCGCCCCTGTGTTTGATTGGCGCGCGTGTGATTGGTTCTGGGCGCTCCGCGCTCTTCACAAATCAGGATCAACGCCCCGAAATCCTCGCGCTCACCCAGCCGCTCGGCGATCTTCCGAACGCACTCCAGCGGCAAGCCGTTCTCGTTGGCGACGCCGCGCAAATAATCGTCGCGGCACTCCGCGCCGCAAGCACGGTAGTTCAAGAGTAAATCGGTCATCTGAAACCTTCCTTCCTCGGCTGAAAGCCGCACTGCCTGCGGCATGCGGCTCTGCCTTCCGGCGAGGATGGGAGGGGGAGGGAAAGCTGAATCGCCGCCCAGGCGCGGGCCAGCGGGCGCGCAGCGACCGCCACACGGGGGCGGCTATTCTGCTTTTGGAACGAGAGGGCAAAGCCCTTGGCGTTCCCACACAATCAAAGAACAGAGGCGATCAGCCTCCCCCAGCCGCAACGCGGCATGAAAACGGCACCCTTGCACGGTGCGACGCCGGCGGGCGGTGTGGCGGCGAGCAGAGCGGTGACAAGGCTGTTGCGCCTTCGGCGCAGCGCCGCCAGTCAACGCGAACGCGCGTCCGCCGCCCGCACGACAGGGAGAGAGGCAAGAGTGCCAGCGGGTCAGCTCAAAGACGCCGCACCCTCAGGGAGCGCAGCGGAAAAGAGTGCGACGATCAAAAATCCCGCTCATTCTCCCACGCTCCCGATCGTCACCCGAATGGGACAAGACCTGGGGCTTGGTGCGCGGAGCGCATAGAGCGGGTCGCCGTCAGGCAGCGTCCAGCCGCTTTCAGATCACAAGGCGTTAGGACTTGAGAAGCGTGCCCACGACCGCTCTTCCACAAATCCAGGGGAATATATTTATGTTCATACTTTGTTCTTCGTTTAGGATTGACATGGGGATTCCAACGAGACTAAAAGTCCGCTTAGTTTCCCCATAGTGAAGGCCAGCCCATGAACGTAGCCGTCTCCGCCTCGCGATTCGAAGTGTTGCTGGAGGCCCGGACGCTCTACACACAGAAGGAACTGGCCGAACGGCTGGACTACAATCGCAAGCAGATCGGCAGATGGGAGAAGCGGGAGCTGGATATACCGCTGGCGGTCGTACCGGCACTCCAGCGGATTATTGATGCGCATAGCGTTGCCCCGACCGGCAGCGAAGACTTTACATTCATCGACCTCTTTGCCGGAATTGGCGGCATCCGGCTTGGCTTCGAGAGCGTCGGAGGTCGATGCGTTTTCACCAGTGAATGGGATGCCTATGCCCAGAAAACCTATCGCCGGAATTTTGGCGAAGATCACCTCATCGCTGGTGACATAACCGAGATCGACGCCGCCGACATTCCCGACCACGACGTTTTACTGGCGGGCTTTCCTTGCCAGCCATTCAGTCTGGCAGGCGTATCAAAAAAGAACGCGCTCGGCCGGCCGCATGGCTTCGAATGCACAACGCAGGGAACGCTCTTTTTTGATGTGCAGCGCATCATCGCGGAGAAGCAGCCGAAGGCGTTTCTGCTGGAAAATGTAAAGAACCTGCTCAGCCACGACAAAGGCAACACCTTCCGGGTCATCATGGACGTGCTGGAAAAGCAGCTTGGCTATACCGTTCGACCGATGGTCGTGGATGGCCGGCGGTTCGTCCCCCAGAACCGGCAACGCATTCTGCTGGTAGGTTTCAGGGAAGATGTCGGCTTCGATTGGGAGACGCTGCTGCCAACCTTCCCGGAGGTGGCGGACGGGCCAAAGCTTGCGTCCATTCTTCATCCCGAAGACGGGACGGAAAATGAAGACGATCAGGGTCGGTATCTCCTTCCGAGCGGCAAGGTGCAGCCAAAATATGTCCTGACGGATCGCCTCTGGGCTTATCTGCAGGGCTATGCCGAGAAGCATCGCGCGGCCGGAAACGGTTTCGGCTGCAGCGTCGTTGGTCCCGACGACACGAGCCGGACACTTTCAGCGCGATACTATAAAGACGGTTCGGAAATTCTGATTTTCCGGGGAAAAGGCAAAAACCCTCGCCGGCTGACGCCGCGCGAATGCGCCCGGCTTATGGGGTATCCGGAAAGCTTTGAAATTCCGGTATCCGACATGCGCGCGTACAAGCAGTTTGGTAATTCCGTCGTCGTTCCCCTGATGGAGTCGGTCGCGCGAGGTATGAAGCCTGGGATTATGCAGCTGGTAGAAGCGGCAGCGAGGCAGGCAGCCGCCAAGTATGGCTGACATCGTCGATCCCGCGACCCGAAGCCGGATGATGTCCGGCATCCGTGGTCGCAATACGAGGATCGAGGTCGCTGTCCGCAAAGGTCTGTTTGCCCTTGGCTACCGCTATCGAACGGACGTTCGCAGCTTACCCGGCCGCCCCGATATCGTGTTGCCACGCTGGAACGCGGTCGTACTCGTTCACGGCTGCTTCTGGCACGCGCATGATTGCGGCCTCTGCCGCATCCCGGCGACCCGCCCGGAATTCTGGAGAGAAAAGCTGGAGGGCAACGCCAGGCGGGACAGACGCAATGAAGCGGCCCTTAACGATGCCGGATGGCGGATAGCAATCGTATGGGAATGCGCCTTGCGCGGGCGTGGAGCCAGCGCTTTGGGTGAGGTAATAAATTCGCTTCATGCATGGATCAGAGGGCGCGAACAGATGATCGAGCTGCGCGGGTGAAGAGTGGCCATCTCTCCGAATATTTTCGGCAAATCGCCTGGAAAAATCTGACTGCGGTCGATGCCGATCAGCACCGTTCGCATCAGCATGAATTCGGCGGCGTCAGCAAGCTGCGCCAGTTGCTCGGCGACGACGATCGGTTGAATATTCCGACGACTTTCATCTATCTCACCGACGATGACCCGGAGCCGCTGCGGGATCAGGCCTGGCTCAGCTGGTATGACACGAGACGAAAACAGGCCCATCGGGGGCCGGAGTATCGCCTGTATTTTCCCGACACGGTCGTCTCCAACAATGCAACAGAAGGGGACCTGCTGATTATCGGAGTTCGCCCCGACGATACCCTCATGGCGATCATCGCGGAGGGCGGATCGACGATCGCGAGCCAGTTGCTCTGGCTTTTCGGTGCCGATCAGAAACATCCGGGCTACTCGGTGAAGGGCGAGGTCGAAACCAATCAGCTACGGCTCGAATTTGCGTCACGCTTCATTCTCGAAGAACTCGGCGTTGAAATTCAGTCGGTCGACGATAATTATCTGGACCAGATGACCCAGCGGTTTGGATCGGCATTCCCGAGTACCCGCGATTTCTCCGGTTACGCCCGCGAGACGCTGGGGGATATCGATCTGGCGGGAGATCCGGACGGTGGGCTGATGGCGCTACTGGAGCGCGAGGAGGTTCTCTTCCGAACGCTGGAACGGCACCTGATTGGCGACCGTCTTCAGGCGGGCTTTGAAGAGATCGACGACTTTTTCAAATTCAGCCTTTCCGTGCAAAACCGCCGCAAAAAGCGCATGGGCAGCGCCTTGGAAAACCACCTTGAGCATCTTTTCCAGGTTACGGGGATTCAGGCTGACCGGAACCCGGTGACGGAAGGCAAATCAAAGCCTGATTTCATGTTCCCGGGCATTGCCGAATATCACAACTCCGCTTTTCCGTCCGACATGCTCACCATGCTCGGCGTAAAATCGACCTGTAAAGATCGCTGGCGACAGGTGCTTCTGGAAGCGGACCGGATTCCTGCGAAGCATCTTTTGACCCTAGAGCCCTCGATCAGTGTCGCACAGACAGATGAGATGCATCGGCAGCGCCTGCAGCTCGTTTTACCGGCCCGCCTTCATGCGACCTATACGACCAGTCAGCAATCATGGATCATGCCGGTTTCGGCCCTGCTCCATCTTCTCCAATCGCGCCAGGCGGCGACCCAGCGGTGACAGAAGCGCTGGAGCCAGTAGTCATTGCAGAGCTGACGGGCGCTCTTTCGAGCCTTCTCACTTGCTGCCGGCAGAAGTCTGCTCGAGCATCGCTCGCAACTCGGTGACCGAAAAAGGCGGTGTTCGGCGATGCGTTACCGAATGACAGTTCGGGCATAGTGGCAGCAGGTCAGCCCTCGGGTCGATGATGTAGTTCTCACCGACTTCCGAGACAGGCGTCACATGGTGAACCTCGATAAATCCCGCAGCAGCCGGGCCGTACCGCTCGCCGAGGTCGAGATCGCAGGCTTTGCAGGCATAGCCGTGAATGGCGAGTGCGGCGGCGCGGCTGCGCCGGTCACGCTCATAGCGGTTGACCTCGACCCGTGTTCTGGCTCCCTCGGGCAGGCCGGCAACATCAGCGGCCTCTTCTTCCATATCGCTGCCTTCGACCTCAACGGGCAGCAGCGCAAAGATCGCGGCGGCGGCACGCGACGTCCACAGCTCAATCTGCTGCATGTCGGCTTCGGCATCGCCCTCATTGATGGCGAGCATGCCCTTCCGGATCACAAGTCCGAGACTGCGCCACGGCGCGGTCCAAATTCCCCCGTCGTCGGGATCGCGTCCGCTCCCGTTGATCGTCAGGACAGTTTCGGCGCCAGCATCCCGGCAGGCTTGAAGGACCGCCAGGAACGTCCTGCGACCGGTCTCGTCGGCCGTTCCCATCGCCTCCATGAGGTCGCTGGCGAAATTGCCGGGCCGGAAATGAACGTCTAACCGTCGCCAGCCGATGACCGTGCGCAGCGTGAACGTCTGACCCGCAGGATGATCGGCTGGCACCAGCTCAAGCCAGCGGCTGCCATCCTTTTCGCGGCCCTCCGTTCCGCTGAATTCCAGGCCGGTCTCGACTGATACCCGCTCTGCGAGTGACCGCGGATCAGGCGACATTCTGCTCCACATCCGGCTCCGGCAGAGTTTCGACCAGCTTTTCGAGAATGCGCGAAATCTCGTAACGCATGTCCTGGAACATCGTCGCGGTGCTATCCTGCACGGCTGAAAGCTCTGCCACGGCAAGCGCCCACATCAGGGAATCCAGTCCCTGCATTGTGACGCTGTGCGTGTGGTTCGGCAGATAGACCTTGTGGTAATAGGGGTGCGTCGTGTTGATCTGCACCGCCCGATGCCCCTCAACGATTGCGGGCTGGAACATGAGGCCGTTGGTGATGCCATCGACGGGCTGTACGAAAACCTCTCCCGGCCGTTTCGCGGATGCAATCGTCAGCTTGAGACGTGTCTTGCCGTGCTTGTTTGTAACCAGTGTGTCGCCGGTATTCGGGTCGGTCACAGCGACCGTCGCGCCGCCTGCAGCAGCCTCACGATTCCGGATGTTACTGTTTGAATTGTCGTGCGCGGATTCACCCTTCTTCGATATCTGCTTCTGCTGGCCTTCGCGTGATCGACGGTTTGCCTCGCGGCGTGGTGTCGGCAGAAATTCAGTCTGCAGCCAGTGCGCGATCTCTTCGTTGAGAAGGATCTGCGATTTCTTGATATCAAGATGGAAAGCGTCATCCAGAAGGTGATCGAAAGAGAATTCGACGCGCAAGCCGGTTAAATGCGGCTCCTTCTGATACAGCCCGAGCCAGTCGGCATCGTGAATGAGCCGGTTCTCACGATAGATATAGATGCCCTGCCGGTCATTCGAGAGAAGCGCCGCCGCCGCTGCCTTGTCATCAGGAAATTCCTCCCTGCGCGGCAATATGAACGCGCGAACCGTAAAGGATGCAGACTTTCCATCGGGCAGTTCGGTTTCGATTTCGTCTTTGACGAGCAGTTCCGACAGCTTGCTCTGGAACGGGTCCCAGGCTGCGACAGGCTTGCCGCTTAGTTCGATGGCGACATTCCGCGCGCGGTCATCTTCATGATCGATAAACCGCTGATAAACCATTGAGAGGTGCTGGCGCAGGCCTTCTTCTCTCGCTTTCAGCGCATTTTTTGCGGGCTTGCCCGCCGAGTCCTGATAGTCCTTGATGAGGCGATCGACGCTTTCCCAAAGCACAACCGTGCCCGCATGATCGGGCGCAACTTCATCCAGCTGTTCTACCGATTCAGCGTCACATTCATCGTTAAGGAGCAACGACCATTTGTTGACCTTAGCGACATGATAGAGATCCCATGTCGCCATGAGCGGAGGTGATTTGCCGTCAGGCCGTGAAATCACCGAAAGCTTTTTGCAAAACGCGGTCGAGGCTGTCTTCAGGCCAAGGCCATATTTGCCGAGGCTGGCTGCGCTCGGGCGCGCCTTGGAGCCATACTGCATGGCATTGATCAAGCCCTTCCGATCCATGCCATCGCCATTGTCGGCAATGGTCAGCCGTATATTGCCGCGCATATCGGCTACAAGCCAAAGCTGCACTTTCGTGGCGTTTGCGGCGATAGAATTGTCCACGATATCGGCGACGGCCGTATTAAACTCATAACCTGTGTCACGCAGGCCGACGATGACGCGTTCCGGATCAGGCGGAAGCTCGATTTCCTCAATATGGCTCATCTTCCCCCCTCCTGGATTTGAATGACCCGCCAGCCAGTCCCCAGCTTAAGAATCCCGTTTGTGCGCTCGACTGGCTGCTTGCGGCTGTGCGACACGTAATAGCGGTCGCCTTCGCGCGTAAGAATGACCTCATCTCCGACAGCCAGACCTGCCTGCCGGATGTATTTTGTCATCCGGGTAAGCCTGTATTCGTTACGTGTGCCGTCGAAGAACTTGTTGTTATAATAAATGAACGCGAATTCCCAGAAACTTCCGCCGTCATCGACGAAGTTGAGATGAACGCGCGGGTTGTAAGCTGCGGCATCCAGTTTTGGGAAAAAGGACAGTACGTCGGGCTCGCGCGGGACGAGGATGCCCGCCTGGTGACCACCCGTTTCGCCAGTATCATTGGCACTCAGAACTTTTGCGATCCGTTCTGTCATAGCTATCTGCCTGTCCGCTTTGATGGCGACCTGCTCAGGGCCGCGACGATATCGCCATAGTCATCGTCGCTCCCCTCAACCCCTATAACGGCGGTATCTGAAAGGGCCCTCTTCCGTGTCAGACGTTCATCGACCACATCTTCGACGGTATCCGCAACCAGAAGCCTGTGCACCGTGACAGGAAGCGTCTGGCCACGCCGGTAGGCGCGCGCTGACGCCTGGTCTTCCAGGGCGGGATTCCACTCGGGATTGTAGTGGATTACGTGGTTTGCTGCCGTGATATTGAGTCCGCTCCCGCCAGCCTTCGGATTTAGCACAAGACCGGCTGCGCCCTGGATGGCGCCAAACCTGTCAATGAGCGGCTGGCGGTCGTCGATCGCAAGACGGCCGTCGATCACACCAGCGAAGGCTCCGAACCGGGCCTGAATGTGGCGGGCGATCATGTCGGCCATTGCGGTGAACGACGTGAAGATGATGACCTTTTCGGCCTGTGCCATAATTTCTTCAAGGATCTCGTCCAGCCGGCGAAACTTGGAAAACGACATGGCGTCAGCCGTTGCAGCCGAATTGTTCATTAGCGCAGGGTGCGCACAGAAACGGCGAAGCGAGGCAAGAGCCACAAGCGTTGCGGCAGCGCCATATTCCTGACTGATCCTGTCCCGCTCTGCGTCGTAGGCGGCAGCTTCCGCTTCATCCAGTTCCATTACCTGCGGAATGTCGATGCGCGGTGGGAGGTCCTTTGCAACGTCGGCGACGCGGCGACGCAGCATCAGCGGAGACACAAGCGGCTCCAGCCGGGCCGCGCCATCCGTGTCATCCGGGTAACTGGTCTCGAATGATTTGGCGTCACCAAGATGGCCGGGCAGGACGAAGTCCATAATCGACCACATGTCGAGCAACCTGTTCTCGACGGGCGTGCCAGTGACGGCGAGACCGGCGTCCCTAGGCAGGCGCTTGACCGCCTTGGTGCGCTTCGCTTCCGGATTGCGGATGTTCTGCGCTTCGTCGAGGATGATTACCTTCCAGTGAATCATGTTGAACAGGCTGTTGTCGCCCACGGCATTGTCATACGACGTAATAACGACATCGTGGTCCTGCAGATCGGCAGGCCTGCCGGTTCGCAAGGGGCCGTGATGCTTCAGCACCTTGAGGTGCGGGGCGAATCTCGCGATCTCGCGTCGCCAGTTTTCAAGAAGCGAGCCGGGCGCGATGATGAGTGCGGGCGCTAATGATGCTCCGCCGGAGTCGCTGAGAGCGCTGATAATCTGCAGGGTCTTGCCGAGACCCATTTCGTCGGCAAGCAGCCCCCCCAGGCCCTCGGCGAGCAGGAACTTGAGCCAGCGCCATCCTGACAGCTGATAGGAGTAAAGAGTTGCATTAACACCTGCCGGCACTTCAACGCCTGCTGGCGCAAATGCGAGTGGTGAAATTGGCAGTTCGGCGAGACCGTCATCGACCGCGCCGCCCTGTGCAGCAGCCTTCCGGATCGCAAGAAATCCTTTGAGGGATTTCGCGGAGCCAAGTCCATCTCCAGCATTTCGCAGCAGTTCGAGAACTTCTGCTCCTGATACAGGATCGACGGGATACCAGACACCATCGGCGATATGGTGCCCGCGCTCCAGATCGGCTGGCGCAAGCTGCAGCGTTGTGCCCCGGCTCGTTGCCGCGATCGAATAGGCAGGACCTCCAGCCTCATCCCGTGTGATGACAAGGACCACCGCAAGCGGGTAGCGCGATGCCCGCAGGCCATCGACGCTGTCCCGCATCCATTCTTCCGCGGGCCGCTTTTCAACCAGCGCACTGTAAATTTCGTCGGCAGTCGGAATCCGCGCCTGGCCAGCCGGATCAGTCAGCCAGAGCTCTGTGTCGCGAACTTCCCAGGTGCCGATGCTCATATTCCCCAAATGCCCAACTGCTTACACCTTCCGTTCGGAAGGGTTCGCCCTTTCAGAAGCAAGGCCCCGCCCCTCACCTCATTCACCCTTATGCATGTTTAGGCGCGTTTGCAGGTGGAATTTGGCAAAATCTGCTCTGCTTTTCTGCGTGGCACTGATCCTCTCATCGCCCATCAGGTGGCTGGCGCGCTGCCCCGCTTCGATAATAGTCCGCATTGAAGCTGAAATCGCGCCAGTCGGGACACTGGCCGTTCCAGCCATGATCGATAGAATGCCATTCTATCGATCATGCCACCGTCATATTTTGATTGATAAAGAGAGCGCCAGTCGATCAAGAAAGTCAGATTGTCGCTTCGCGTCGTCGATTGGTGGCGATGGCCGCATCCCGATAGGGATGCCAGGATGCCAGCATGACAATATGTCCGATTGTCATTTCGCGCAGCGGAGCGCGGGACGTGCGTCCCGCTTGCCATTCACATGGGCGATCCGCTGATGCAGGCTCCGGTCCCCCGTGCGGTGGACCTTGCGGAGCCTGCTATCATGGATGGTGCGGGCGGTGGGAATCGAACCCACACTCCTTGCGGAACGGGATTTTGAATCCCGCGCGTCTACCAATTCCACCACGCCCGCGTTGCAAGGTGCCTATAGCGCCGCCGTCAAAACACGCAACAGCAAACGCAGAAACTTGGTCTATGTTCTTGGCTTCGGGGCCTTCTTTCGGACGGCGACTTTCGGGGGCTTGGCCTTGCGAACATTGACCGCGGATGCGTCGATGTTGTTCTTCAAATGTCGCCCGTAAAACTTCTCGATCATTTCGACACTCGTGCGGCAGTTCTTGGCGACCTGATAAATGTCAGCCCCTTCGAGCAATCGCAGGCAGATATAGGTATGCCGCAGGCTGTAGCAGGTGCGGATGTGACCATCGCGGTCGAACTTCAGATTCAGCTCGTCGAGGACGGTGTTCATCAATTCACGCGGCGACTTCCCGAATACCCGCTCGGTCGGTTTGAGCTGCTTACGCTTGCGGATGCGCTCGAAGGGCAGAATCGCGCCAGGCATCGATTTGCAGAAGCCGACACCACGCTTACCGCGCACCTCGATCTCCAGAATGCGTTCGCCGGTCGATTCGTCGTCAACAATCTTGACGTCGCGCAGTTCAAGCCGTGCGGACTCATCGGGCCGAAGCCCGGTGTTACCCATGAAAAGAACGTAATCGTGGAAATTCTCGCAGACCTCACGCCAGCGCGGCTTGGGCGGGTTCTTCGCCCGCTCGCGTGTCGCCTCGTAAAGCATCTTGTATTCCTCGGGCGAAAACCAGGCGCGATGCTCCACCTTTCCGGACGTCTTGTAGGGCGCGGACATATCCGGGATTGCCGTGATCCAGCCCTTGCGATTGGCCGTCTTCAGTACCTGACGAAGCGTGACGATCTCGCCGTGCAAGGTCGCTCGCGCCGGCTTCTTTGGCTTGCCGGTTTTGGGATCGACCCTCGATGTCTGACGGTGCGCCCGATACTCCTGCACTTTGCCAGCCGTTATATCCTCTAGCGCTGTGTCGCCAAAGAACGGCAATAGGTGAACGCGGATGTGATCTGACTTCGATGCCACATATTCCGCGTTACGTTCGCCCAGCGTGATTACCTCGAACTCCCTGGTGAAAGCATCTGCGGCATCCTTGAAGCTGGGGCCAGTAGGCGTTCGCCGACGCCGACCATCGGTCGGCGCGCCGGTTCCGGCGATCGGGGGCTGGACGGTGCCGTCCAGCAAAGCAACACCACCGCGTCGGCGTTGGCGATCCTCGACGCAACGCTCCATATACCAGTCGCGCGCGAAATCCTTGGCGGCAGCAAGGCTGACCTCCTTGGTCGTCTGCCGGTAGTTACGGCTGCCAAGATAGGTCGAGCATTGCCAGTAGCGGCTGTTCTCACGCCGATAGACGTGCAGCGCCCCATCCATCAGCAGATGGCTTTCTGTAGGCATTGCGAGAACTCCAAAATGTGTAAGACATGTGTAAGTCTTTTTGGAGGTCTCGTCCTTGCTCAAACTATTGGTTTTGCGTGGTTTTTGGCTTACTTTTTTAGGCTAAACGCAATTTTGAGTGCGGCGCGTCTACCAATTTCACCACAGGGGCCCATGGACGGCAGCCAAACCGGAAACTGATTCCCGCCGGGCGACCGATGCGGACGAGCCGTTGCCACAGAAAGGTGGTTTTAGTCTAGTGGATAAGCGGCATCGTGCATAAGACGGGGGCATGACCGACAAAAGCAAGGCAGCCCCTGCCCCATCCAATACCCCCGCCGCCCGCGCCAAGCCCGCACGCGCCAAGTCTGCGCTGGCCGCGCCGTTCGGACTCGGACGGGTCGCGATGGCGGCGGTGACGGTTATCGCGATCATCGGCGTCGCGTGGCTGGCGATCACGCTGACCCGCTTTTTCATGCTGGTGTTCGCCGCGATCGTGCTGGCGGCGATCTTTGATGCGATCGCCAGCTGGCTGGTCCGCCGTACCGGGATGCGGCGCGGGATCGCTCTCGCGCTGTCGGTCGCGGGCATCGTCGCCATCTTTGCCGGCGCCTTCATCCTGTTCGGGTCGCAGCTGGCGCGCGAGATCGACACGATCCGGCAGCAGGTGCCGCAGGCGCTGCGCGGCGTCGAAGCCTTCCTCGACCGCTACGGCCTCGGCACGCGCGTGCGCGAACTGGCCGAGGTCGGCAGCAACGACATCTCACAGATCGTCTCACAGGCCGGCGGCTATGCGCTGGCGGCGGGCAGCGGCATCGCCGATTTCGTGCTGGTGCTGGTCGCCGCGATCTTCCTCGCCAGCGATCCCGCGACCTATCGCCGCGGGCTTTTGTTGCTGATGCCCGCCCGGGCCGAAGCGACCGCACAGCTTGCGCTGGGCGACGCAGCCCGCGGACTGAAGGGCTGGATGGTCGGCCAGGCGGTGTCATCGCTGGTCGTCGCGGCGCTGACCGGCGCCGGGCTGGCGCTGCTCGGCGTACCCGCGGCGGGCGGCCTGGGCCTGATCGCCGGGCTACTCGACGTGATCCCGATGATCGGGCCGATCATCGCGGGGCTTCCCGCGGTGCTGCTCGCCTTTACCGTGTCGCCCGCCACCGCGCTGTGGACGCTGGTCCTGTTCCTGGTGATCCAGCAGTTGCAGGGCAATTTCCTGCAACCGATGATCCAGAAACAGGCGGTCGATGTGCCGCCCGCGGTGCTGTTGTTCGCGGTGGTCGCGGCGGGGGTGCTGTTCGGCTTCCTCGGCGTCCTGCTCGCCGCGCCGCTGACGGTGGTGGTCTATGTGCTGGTGCAGCGGGTGTATGTGAAGACGCTGCTGGGCAAGGACATCAAGATCGCAGGGGCGGATTGAACCCTCCCCTCCCTGCAAGGGAGGGGTCGGGGGTGGGTTAGCTTTGAAGGAGGCTCAATGCCTCCTTCAAAGCTTTCCCCGCTGCCGTCGAATATTTTTTAGGCGCGCAGACGCGCGCACCCACCCCCCGCCCCTCCCTTGCAGGGAGGGGAGAAGCTACTTCTTCAACTCTTTCGCCAGCGTCTTCGCGGTCGCCTTGCCATAGGGCGGCTTGAACCCGGCCAGCCCCGCCACGTCCAGCTTCGGCTGCCGATACACCGCCCGCGCATGGCTAAAGGTGCGGAACCCGTCGACGCCATGATAATTGCCCATGCCCGACGGGCCGACCCCGCCGAACGGCAGATCCTCCATCGCGTTATGGAACAACACGTCGTTGACCGTCACGCCGCCCGAGATCGTCCGCGTCAGCACGCGGTCCTCCTCGCTCTTGTCCTGCCCGAAATAATAGAGGCCGAGCGGGCGGTCGTTGGCGTTCACATAATCGATGGCGTCGTCGATCGTCTTGTAGGTCTTGACCGGCAGGATCGGGCCGAAGATTTCCTCCTGCATCACCTTCATGTCGTCGGTCGGGTTGCGGACGATGTGGAGCGGCATCTTGTGGCCGTTCGCGCTCGCAAAATCCTCATTGCCGGGATTGACCTCGATCACCTCGGCGCCCTTCTCGCGCGCGTCGGTCAGATAGGATTGTAGCCGGTCGTAATTGCGCGTGTTGACCACCGACGTGTAATCGTCATTGGCGAGCAAGGTCGGGTAAAGTGCGCCCGCGCTTTTGGTGACGCTGTCGATCACCGCGCCTTCCTGATCTTCGGCGACAAGCAGATAATCGGGGGCGAGGCAGATTTGCCCCGCATTCATCATCTTGCCGAGCGCGACGCGCTGCCCGACCAGATCCTTGTTCGCGCTGCGCCCGATAAAGGTCGGCGACTTGCCGCCCAGTTCGAGCGTCACCGGCACCAGATTGTCGGCGGCGGCGCGCATGATATGGCGCCCGACGCTCGTCGCGCCGGTGAAGATCATATGGTCGAACGCGAGCTTCGAGAAAGCGACGCCGACGTCGGCGTCGCCGGTGAACACCGCCATTTCGGTCGCGTCGAAATATTCGGGCACCAGCCGCGCGATCAGCGCCGACACATTCTCGGTGAACTCGCTCGGCTTGATCATCGCGCGGTTTCCCGCGGCCAATATGCCCGCCATCGGCACAAACACCATGCCCACCGGGAAATTCCACGGCGCAACGACGCCGACGACGCCCTTCGGCTGATACACCACCTCGGCCTTGGCCCCCAGCAGCCCCAGCGGGAATGTCGGCTTGCGCTTCTCGCCCTTCGCCCAGCTAGCCATATGTCTTTTGGCGTGCTTGAGCGCGCTGACCGACGGCATGATGTCGGTCATCAGCGTTTGTTCGCGGCTGCGGTGACCGAAATCCTCGCTGACCGCCTTGGCAAAATTTTCGGCATTGTCGACGAGCAGCGCGATGGCGCGGTCGATGCGGTCGGTGCGAACGCTCAGACTTTCGGGCATTGCCGCGGTAAAGGCGGTTTTTTGCGCCGCGAGCACCTCGGCCATGCGCTGCGTTTCGCCGGTGATATTGGTTGCGACCGTCGCCATTGCCCATCTCCCTGTTTTGCTGGCGCGTGTTTGATCATGAGCCGAGGCGGGTTGCAAGATGAAACCGGCTCCTTATGTCGGTTCAACCCCTTTCGCATTTGCAGCAAAGTCGCTAATCGGGCCACCGATCCTGTTTTCCCTTACGGAGTCTTGTCCCATGACCGCCACCGATCCCGTCGTCTTCCTGTCCTATGCCCGCACCCCGATGGGCAGCATGCAGGGCAGCCTGTCGGACGCGAGCGCGACCGACCTTGGCGCGACCGCGGTCAAGGCGGCGGTCGAGCGCGCCGGGGTCAGCGGCGACGACATCGAGCGTATTTACATGGGCTGCGTGCTTCCCGCCGGCCTGGGCCAGGCCCCCGCGCGCCAGGCCGCGATCAAGGCGGGCCTGCCCAAATCGGTGCAGGCGACCACCGTCAACAAGGTTTGCGGTTCGGGTATGCAGACGGTGATCATGGGCGCCGAAGCACTCGCCGCGGGCAGCGTCGATATGATCATCGCGGGCGGCATGGAATCGATGACCAACGCGCCCTATCTGCTCAAAAAGCATCGCGGCGGCGCGCGGATCGGCCATGACACCGCCTATGATCATATGTTCCTCGACGGGCTGGAAGACGCCTATGAGGCGGGCCGCGCGATGGGGACTTTTGCGCAGGATACCGCCGATGCCTATCAACTGAGCCGTCAGGCGCAGGATGATTACACGCTGACGTCGTTGAGCCGCGCCAAGGCCGCGATCACCGACGGTGCTTTCGCCGCTGAAATTGCCCCGGTCACCATCGCGGGCCGCAAGGGCGACACGATCGTCGACACCGACGAAGCCCCCGGCAAGGCGATGCCCGACAAGATCCCGACCTTGAAGCCCGCCTTCGCCAAGGACGGCACGATCACCGCCGCGACGAGCAGCTCGATTTCGGACGGCGCCGCCGCCGTCGTGCTGACCCGCCAGTCGGTCGCCGATGCCAAGGGCGCCAAACCCGTCGCGCGCCTCGTCGCGCACGCCGCGCACGCGCAGGAGCCGAAGGATTTCACCATCGCCCCGGTCGGCGCGATCAACAAGGTGCTGGCGAAGGCTGGCTGGACGATCGGCGACGTCGATCTGTTCGAGGTGAACGAAGCCTTTGCCTGCGTCGCGATGTTCGCGATGCACGACCTGGGTATCGCGCACGACAAGATCAACGTCCATGGCGGCGCGACCGCGCTGGGCCATCCGATCGGCGCCAGCGGCACCCGCATCATCACGACGCTGATCGCAGCGCTGCAACGCCACGGCAAGACACGCGGCATCGCCAGCCTGTGCATCGGCGGCGGCGAAGCGACGGCGGTGGCGGTCGAACTGATTTAAGGATTGTCGCCCCGCGAAGGCGGGGGTCGTTATCGACCTTGCGTCACGTCGCCCGCGGCCCCCGCCTTCGCGGGGCGACGGTTGCTAGGCAAGGTTCCACGGCACCGTCGCAAGACGGCGCCGTTTCATCGCAACGCCACGACAATTTGCGACACTAATGTCCTGAAAATAAACGGGCCATTCCGCCACCGTTCAAAACGAATCGCCTATTCCATTCTTGTCATCGGGCAGATCCCCTCCCCCTGACCGATTGAAAGGAATGGCACATGAAGACCAAATTTCTCACCGCCGGCCTGATCGCCGCGATGATGGTCCCCGCCGCTGCGCAGGCCCAGACCCGCGAGATCCGCGAAGACCGCCGCGACGTTCGCGAAGAAAAGCGCGAGCTGCGCGATGCCCAGCGCTATGGCGACCGCGGCGATATTCGCGAAGAACGCCGCGAGCTGCGAGATGCGCGCGGCGACTTGCGCGACAGCCGCCGCGACTGGCGCCAGGACCGTCGCTATTCAAACTATCGCGCGCCGTTCCGTTACCAGCAGTTCCGCGTCGGCGCGACGCTCCGCTCGAACTATTACGCCCCGGCGTATCGTCCGAGCTATGACAGCCGCTGGGGCGTGCCGCGCGCCGGTCGCAACCTGACCTATGTGCGTCACTATAACGACCTGCTGCTGGTCAACGAGCGCAACGGCCGCGTTGTCCGGGTTTACCGCAACCATTTCAACTGGCGGCGCTAACCGATAGAGTATCAGAGGGCCGGGCGGGAAACCGTCCGGCCCTTTTCGTTGTGCGCTTTGGTGTGGAAAGCTGCCCTTCGATTTTCGTCATCCCGGGCTTGACCCGGGATCCCGCTTCTTGAGGCGACTCCGGGCGTTCCACGCAAAGCGGGACCCCGGATCAAGTCCGGGGTGACGAGAATTCTATAATCGGCACCGGTCGAAACCCTCCCTTAATCGCCCCAGATATGGTCGGTCTGGATCCAGCCCTTGCGCCCCTTGACGTCGAACCGGCACCAGCCATCGCCACATTCGGTGATCCGCCCGACGACGCCGGGCTCGGCGCGATAGGCTACCGCCGCCGCCGCGTTCGCTTCTTCGCGCAGCGGGCGGATGTCGCCGGTGACGATCGCGGTGCGCGTCCGGCTCAAAAGCCGGGCCGCCATCCAGCCTTGCGTGCCGTCGGGATCCTCGATCTTGCGCCAGGTTTCGTGGCGCGCGACGACCTTGACCGGCAAATCCTTGCGCCGATATTCCCAGATCACCGGCACGTCGGGCGACGGCCCCTTGCGCATCCGCGCCTCGTCGACGCTGATCGATGCCCAATAGGGTAGTTTCGGGTCGGATTGCGCGGCGGCCGGTCCCACGACGGCCATCAGCGCGGCGGTTGCTATTATCAGGCGGCTGGTCATCATATTGCCTTGTCAAACTCGGGTCCGATATTCAACCGTTCGCCGCGCAAAAGGCTGCGTTCATCCCCAGTCTTTTCGCGCCTGTTTCGGGTTCCTGCTCTTGACCGGCGCGCAGCGGCGCGCTCTATCGGCGGCCATGCCCGATTCCACCCGCCCGAAACGCCCGCGCGTCATCGTCACCCGCCAGTTGATGCCACATGTCGAGGCGCGCATGGCCGAATTGTTCGACGTCGCGCTGTCGGCGCACGACCATGCCTTCACCAAGGACGAGCTGAAGGCCGCGGTTGCCGACTGCGACGTGTTCGTGCCGACGGTGACCGACGAAATCGACGCCGATGTGCTCGCCGCGGCGGGCGAGCGGCTGAAACTGATCGCCAATTTCGGCGCCGGGGTCGATCATATCGACCTGTCGGCGGCGCGCGCCCGCGGTATCATGGTGTCGAACACGCCGGGGGTGTTTACCGAGGATACCGCCGACATGACGATGGCGCTGATCCTGTCGGTGCCGCGGCGGCTGGCCGAGGGCGAGAAACTGATGCGATCGGGGCAATGGGCCGGCTGGGCGCCCAGCGCGATGCTCGGCCACCGCGTCGGCGGCAAATTGCTCGGCATCATCGGCATGGGGCGGATCGGGCTGGCGGTTGCCCGCCGCGCCCGCGCCTTTGGGCTTTCGATCCATTATCACAACCGTCGGCGCCTGCCCGAGGCGATCGAAGAGGAATTGGGCGCGAGCTATCACGCCAGCGTCGACACCCTGTTGCGGATCAGCGACATCGTGACGCTGCACTGCCCGCACACCGCCGAAACGCACGAAATGGTCAATGCGGCGCGCATCGGGTCGATGAAGCCCACCGCGTACCTGATCAACACCGCGCGCGGCGAGATCGTCGACGAGGCGGCGCTGATCGCGGCGCTCCAGACGGGGCGCATCGCCGGCGCCGGGCTCGACGTTTACACCCACGAACCCGCGGTCGACCCGGCGCTCTTGGCGCTCGACAATGTCGTGCTGCTCCCGCACCTCGGCTCGGCGACGATCGAGGGCCGCGAGGCATCGGGTGAAAAAGTCATCGCCAACATCCGCGCCTGGTGCGACGGGCATCGCCCCGCCGATCAGGTGCTGGAGGGGTGGGTTTAAGGGATCGCCACGAGCGTGGGCTTACGACCGCTCTGGATTGCTTCTTCGCTGCACTCCTCGCAATGACGAGGCTCTATAACTCATCGTCATTGCGAGCGTAGCGAAGCAATCCAGAGCGTCACTCGCTGCCGTCTAAAATCGTTGGCCACAAGTCGATCCAGAGTGGATTGTCAGCTTCGATCAAAGCGAGTTTTTTGGCGCGACTCCCGGCTTTGATCTGCTTTTCGCGCGCAATCGCGGATTCCATCGTCACGTGAATTTCGAACCAGACAAGCAGCTTGCAGTCGTAACGCGTCGAAAAGCCGCCGAGGCCTTCGCGATGCTGCCATATCCGTTGAACGAGATGCGCCGTCACACCCGTATAGAGCGTTCCGTTGCGCCGACTGGCGACGATATAGACCGCTGGCAGACGTTGGCGCATGGCCGCCCCTGGATTGCTTCGCTTCGCTCGCAATGACGAGAGTTGTTAGTCCCCCGTCAAAATCCGGTCGACCAGCTGCTTCACCGTCGGGGTGAAGTTGTTCGAATAGAAGGGATCGGTTTTGAAATTGAACGCGGCATGGCCCGCAAACATCAGATTTTGCTCGGGATCGCCGCCGTGGGCGATGTCTTGCAGCGTCTTCTGGATGCAAAAGCTGCGCGGGTCGGCGAGGTAGCCGGTGGTGTAGTCGTCATGGTCCTTCCAAGACGAAAAGCCGCAATGCGACAGACAACCCATGCAGTCGGTCTGATCCTTGCGGATCACCGCCTTGTCGCTGTCGGTCACAAACACCACCGTGTTGTCGGGGGTCTTCAGCGCCTCGGTATAGCCTTCGGCCGCCCAGTCACGCGCGCGCGCGCGGTCGTGGGGGGTGACCCAGAAATTCTTGCCCTTCACCCCGACGTCGAGCTGGACGATATGATCGCCCGCTTCCTGCTTCGAGTAAGGAATCTGGCGTTCCGACCGCGCTTCGAGATCGCGCAAGAACGGTGTGCGCACCGCGCTCGAGTAGAAGCCGGTCGGCGAAAAGCGGTGCAGCAGCACGTCGCCGTCGTCGAGGGTGCGGAGGCGATCCTTCCACGCCTGCGGGATCGGGCTTTCTTCGGTCAGCAGCGGGCGGGTGCCGTACTGGAACACGATCTGGCCCAGCTCGGGATTGTCGATCCAGTTTTCCCAGTCGCGCAGATACCACACGCCGCCCGCCATCACGATCGGCACCGAGTCGGCGATTCCTTCGGCGCGCATCGTTTCGCGCACTGCGGCAACGCGCGGATAGGGGGCCTGCGGGACCAGCGGGTCTTCGGCGTTCGACAGGCCGTTGTGACCGCCCGCGAGCCACGGATCCTCATAGACCACCGCGCCCAGCAGATGCGGCACCTTGTGATAGGCGCGCTTCCACAGCGCGCGAAAGGCGCGGGCCGAGCTGATGATCGGCAAATACATCACATTGTGGCGCTCGGCGATTTCGCTGAGCTTGTAGGGCATTCCGGCGCCGCAGGTGACCCCGGCGACCATCCCCTTGGTCCTTGCAAGGACGCCCTCGAGGATCTGCTGCGCGCCGCCCATTTCCCACAGCACGTTGATGTTGATCGCGCCCTTGCCGCCCGACACTTCATAAGCGCGTTCGACCTGCGCCACCGCGCCTTCGATGCCATATTGGATCAGCTCTTCATGGCGTTCGCGCCGGGTCAGCGCGTTGTAAACCTGCGGGACGATCTTGCCCTCGGCGTCATAGCTGTCGGCGTTGACTGCCGACACGGTGCCGATGCCGCCCGCCGCCGCCCAGGCGCCGCTCGACATATGGTTGGTCGCCGACACACCCTTGCCGCCCTCGACCAACGGCCAGACTTCGCGTCCGCCGTAAAGGATGGGCTTCAATCCTTTGAACATTCTAAATCTCTTTCTCTCCACCGGCCGTCCACGTCCCGGCCAGTCCCCGTTTGGGTTCCGTAAGCGGAAGCGCGCGGCGAAAGTCAATGGTTCCGCGGCTGGCTAGCCCGCAAAGAGGCGGCGGCCCTTGAGCGCCTGACCATAGAGATTTTCATACGCCGCGACCATGGTCGATTCGTCGAACCGCTCGGCAGCGACGCGCCGGTTCGCGGCACCGATCCGCGCGCGCAGGTCGGAATCGGCGGTCAGTTGGGCCAATGCGGCGCGAAGGCCTGTCTCATCCGCCGCGATAAAGGACCGGTTGTCAGGCGCCACCATCGCCGCAACATCGCCGACATCGGGACTGACCACCGACAGACCCGCCGCCATCGCCTCGATCACCGCGATCGGCGCCTGTTCGCTCGCCGACGACAACGCCAGCAAATCGAAATGGCCGATCCAGCGTGCCGGGTGAGCCATGAACCCCGGCATCACCAGCCGGTCGGCGATGCCGCACCCCGCCGCTTCGGCCGCAATCGCGGCGCGCTCCGGCCCTTCGCCGACGATCACCAGCCGGACGTCGGTGGGCAAAGTGGCGACCGCGCGCACCAGCCGTGGCAGATCCTTGACCTTGCGCAGCCCGGCGACGGTCCCGATTACGACCTCGCCCGCGCGTCGGTCCAGCCCCGGAATCGCCGCAGACGGTTCGGCGCCATAGGCCTCGACGTCAATCCCGTTGCGGATCAGAACAGTCCGCCGCCGCGCGCCCCATTCGTCCGCCGCGATCCGTTCGAGCAGCGCCGACGGCACCACCAACGCCTCGGCGGTCGGCAGCGCAAGGCGGCGAAAGGCGCTTCGCTTCCAGTTGCGCCGAACGCTCTCATCCTCGTTGAACCCATCCTCATGGTGGATCAGCGGCGGCAGGTCGCGGAACGGCGCCAGAACGCGATGCGCCATCACCCCGTCCATCGCCCCCCAATTATAGCTGAGCACCAGATCAAATCGCTGCATATAGCGCGCCAGATCGCGATAGCGCGCCAGCCCCGGCTTGCCATGCAGTGGCGGGGCATCGACCGGAAATTCGACGTCGATCGCCGGGTCGATCGCGGCGCGCGCGCCCATCGCCTCGGGCACCGCCGACAATATCGTGTGGCGCGCGCGCGGCCCCATCAAATTCATCAAACGGACGGCGCGCGCCTCCTTCCCGCCCAGCGAAAAGCTGGAATGGAGATGCAGCAGGCGCACAGGAGCCTTGGCGTCGGTCACGCGGCGGGCAGTTCCGCCACCCAGGCGTCGATCGCGGCGCGGGCTTCGGGCTCGTCCAGCGTCGGCGCGTGGCCGACCCCCGGCACCTCGACCAGCCGGGCGTGCGGCAGCGCGGCGACCATCTTCTCGCCCGCCGTCCGCGCCAATATGTCCGAAAGTTCGCCGCGCAGGATCAGCAACGGACCATCGCCAAGCGCCCGATACACCGGCCACATATCGAACGCCGCCTCGCCGCCCGTCACACGCAGCGGCGCTGCGATCTGCTTGTCATAATCGGTGACGATGCGGCCTTCGGGGGTCAGGCGGTGGGTGCGCTTGGTCAGCCGCAGCCAGTCGTGGATTTCATAGCCGGGGTAAACCGCGCCGTTGAGTTCGGAATAGGCGCGCGCCGCGTGCATCCACGTCGGCTGGCTGCCCCCCGCGCCGATATAATCGCGGATCCGTGCCAGCCCGGCGGTTTGCAGTTCGGGTCCGACGTCGTTCAGCACCGCGCCGATCAGCCGTCCGGGCAGCGTCGCCGCCATCAACATCGACACCAGCCCGCCGAGCGAGGTACCGATCGTCGCAAAGCGATCGATCGCCATGTCGTCGAGCAGCGCAACGACATCCTGGACATAGGTCAACGGAACATAGGTCATCGGGTCCTTGGCATAGGCGCTCTCGCCGCGGCCGCGGAATTCGATGACGATAGTCCGGCGGTGCCGCGCGACATGCGGCGCGAGCAGCTCGAAATCGCGGGCGTTGCGGGCGAGGCCCGGCATGCACAATATCGGCGGCGCCGTCTCGGCTCCCTCCGGCCCCGCATAAACGCGCGCATGCAGTCGCACGCCGTCGCCCGACCACCAATATTGGTCCGACCACTCGCGGCGGCTGTCCTGCTTGGCCAGAATGGCACGTCCCCTTGGCTATTGTCTTGGCATGTCCCGGTGCGCGGGAGTCGTCCGTGTCTATCGCCAACCATGAAGCGCGGTGCAAGCAATCCATCACGCCAAACCGCAGCGCAGGTTGCCGCCACCGCCTTTCGCCGATAAGACCCGATCGACCATGAGCGAACCCCTGCTTTCCTTCGAACCCGCAACCGGCGAAGAACTGTGGCGCGGCGCGGTCAGCCATGTCGATGACGAAGTGGACATCGCCCGCCGCGCATGGCCCGAATGGGCGGCAAAACCCGTCACCTTTCGCACCGAAACGCTGCGCCGCTTCGCCGATCGGGTCAAAGCCGAGAGCGAAACCTTTGCCGACCTGATCGCGCGCGAAACCGGAAAACCGCTTTGGGAAGCGCGGACCGAGGTCGAATCGGTCGTGGCCAAGGTCAATATCTCGGTCACCGCTTATGCCGAACGCACCCCCAACCGGCGGATCGAGGGCGCGATGGGGCTGCGCAACGCGGTGCGCCACAAACCGCATGGCGCGCTCGCGGTGCTCGGCCCGTATAATTTTCCTGCCCATCTGCCGAACGGCCATATCGTCCCGGCGCTGATTGCGGGCAATTCGGTGCTGTTCAAACCATCGGAAAAGACCCCAGCGGTCGGCGCCAAGCTGGTCGAACTGTTCCACAGCGCCGGGGTGCCGGAAGCGGTGCTGCGCCTGATCGTCGGCGGCCCCGACACGGGCAAGGCGCTGGCGGGGCATCAGGGCATCGACGGCCTGCTGTTCACCGGCTCGGCGCGCACCGGCCTGGCGCTCAATCGCCAGTTTGCTGACCAGCCGGGCAAGCTGCTGGCGCTCGAAATGGGCGGCAACAATCCGATCGTCGTGTGGGACAACGCCGACATCCGCACCGCGGCGATCATCGTCGTCCAATCGGCGTTCCTCAGCGCCGGGCAGCGGTGCAGCAATGCGCGGCGGCTGATCGTGCGCGACAGCCTGGCCGATCGGTTGATCGGGGAAGTCCGCGACCTGACCAACCGGTTGATCGTCGATCATCCGCACGCCGACCCGGCACCCTATATGGGGCCGGTGATCGACAATGAGGCCGCCGATGGCCTGACCGAAAGTTTCCTGATTTTGATGTCGAACGGCGGTCAGGTGATCCGCCACATGACGCGGCCGGTGGCCGGGCGCCCGTTCCTGACCCCCGGCATCATCGACGTGACCGGCATGCCCGAACGCCCCGACATCGAGCTGTTCGGCCCGTTGCTGCAAGTGATCCGCGTCGACAGTTTCGAGGCCGCGATTGCCGAGGCGAACAACACATCTTTCGGTCTGTCAGCGGCGCTGGTCGGCGGCACGCCCCAGCTTTACGACCAGTTCTGGGCCAATGCCCGCGCCGGGGTGATCAACTGGAACCGCCCGACCAACGGCGCCTCATCGGCCGCGCCCTTTGGCGGCGTCGGCCTGTCGGGCAATCATCGCCCCAGCGCCTTCTACGCCGCCGATTATTGCGCCTATCCGGTCGCAAGCAGCGAAAGCGACGCGATGCGCGCGTCGATCGGGGTGGGCTTGCGCGATCCCGAAGGGTCGCAGTTGGTGCTCAAGAACTATAACTAGCCGCTTCTTCGTCATGCCGGACTTGATCCGGCATCCATTCCCGCAGCGGCAGCATGGACTCCGGATCAAGTCCGGGGTGACGATCGAGAGGGGCAATTTTACCTTCATCACCGTCAATAAAGCCTGCTTTGCCATTCGGCGGGCGCGCCATCATCTATCCTGCATGGAAAAGACTCTCCCCCCTGTCGGCAAATTATGGCTGGTCGGCGCCGGTCCCGGCGACCCCGACCTGCTGACGCTGCGCGCGGCGCGGTTGCTGGCGAGCGCCGACCTTGTTGTCCATGACGGGCTGGTCGGCGCTGGCGTGCTCGCGCTGATCCCGCCGCATGTGACACGCATTTCGGTCGCCAAGCAGCGCAGCCGCCACACGATGAAACAGGAATTGATCAACGACCTGCTCGTCCGCGAAACGTTGGCGGGCAAGCAGGTCGTGCGGCTGAAGGGCGGCGATCCGTTCATCTTCGGGCGCGGCGGCGAAGAACTCGACGCCGCGCGCCAAGCCGGCGTGACATGCGAGGTCGTCCCCGGCATCACCGCCGCCGCCGGCTGCGCCGCGCAGGCCGGCCTCCCCCTCACCCACCGCGAAGACGCCAGCGCGGTCAGCTTCGTCGCTGGCCAGTGCAAGGATCTGTCCGATCAGGACTGGTCGGGGTTGGCGGGCCACGGCCGCACCCTCGTCATCTACATGGGCATCGCCACCGCAACCGCCATCGCCGACAAGCTGATCGCCGACGGCGTGTCGCCCGATCTGCCCGTCGCGGTGATCGAGCGCGGCACCACCGCCGACGCCCGCGTCCTGCGCACTCTGCTCACCGATCTTGGCGATCTCGTCGCCCGCGAAGCGGTGAAGAGCCCGGCGCTGATCATCGTCGGCAAGGTCGCAGCGCGCGCCGATGCGCTCGACTGCCTCGGCGCCCCCGGGGTTGCCGAAAAATTGGGGAATTTTGCATGAAACTGCTGACCGGCAACGACCTGAAAACAGGATTTGTCACCTGGTGGACCGGCGCCGACTGGTCGCTGCATATCGAGGACGCCGCCGATGTCGGCGAGGTTGGCGAGGCGATCCTCGCGGTCGAGGAAGCCGCACGCCGCGTCAACGCGCCTTATATCATCGCTGGCGAGCAAACCGCCGACGGCCCGCGCCCCGCGCATATCAAGGACCGCATCCGCGCGCTCGGCCCGACCGTGCGTCCCGACCTGACATTAAAACCCGCCGATCCCGCGGCCGGCGACTGGGTGATCTGATATGTATAAATATGACGAATATGACCAGCAGATGGTCGATGCGCGCGTCGCCGAATTCGCCGATCAGGTGAAGCGCCGCCTGGCGGGGGAGATTACCGAGGATCAGTTCAAGCCGCTGCGGCTGATGAACGGCCTCTATCTCCAGCTCCACGCCTATATGCTGCGCGTCGCGGTGCCTTATGGGACGCTCGACGGGCGTCAGATGCGCATGCTCGCGCATATCGCGCGCAAATACGACCGCGACTACGGCCATTTCACCACCCGCCAGAATATCCAGTATAACTGGATCAAGCTGGAGGACGCACCCGCGATCCTCGCAGACCTGGCGTCGGTCGAAATGCACGCGATCCAGACGAGCGGCAATTGCATCCGCAATATCAGTTCGGACCAGTGGGCGGGCGCCGCCGCCGACGAGGTGACCGATCCGCGTCCGTGGGCCGAACTGCTCCGCCAATGGTCGAGCTTTCACCCCGAATTCAGCTATTTGCCGCGCAAGTTCAAGATTGCGGTGATCGCGGCTGAGGAAGATCGCGCCGCGATGCGCCTCCACGACATCGGCATCCAGATCGTCGAGAAGGACGGGCAGCACGGCGCCGCTTTCTATGTCGGCGGCGGCATGGGCCGCACCCCGATGATCGCGCCGCTGATCAAGGATTTCGTGCCGCTCGACGATCTGCTCAGCTACACCGAGGCATGCCTGCGCGTGTACAACCGCTACGGCCGCCGCGACAATATCTACAAGGCGCGGATCAAGATCCTGATCCACGAACTGGGCGCCGACGAATATCGCCGCCAGGTCGACGCCGAATGGGCGCATGTGAAGTCGCTCGGCATCGATCCGCCCAAGGCCGAATTCGACCGCATTGCGGCGCAATTCGCGCTGCCGCCGCTCGATGCCAGCGCACCCGATGCGATCGATCGCAGCGACCCCGATTTCGCGGTCTGGGTCGACCAGAATGTCGCCGCGCACAAGGTGCCCGGCCATGCGATCGTCAACATCAGCCTGAAACCCGTCGGCGGCATCCCCGGCGATGCCAGCTCGGCGCAGATCGACCTGATGGCCGACCTGGCCGAACGCTACAGCCATGACGAGTTGCGCGTCACCCACGCGCAGAACATCGTCCTGCCCCACGTCCGCAAGGCCGACCTGTTCGCGATCTGGCAGGCGCTCGACGCCGCGGGGCTCGCGACGCCCAACCTCGACCTGATCAGCGACATCATCGCCTGCCCCGGGCTCGATTATTGCAGCCTCGCCAATGCGCGATCGATCCCGGTCGCGCAGAAAATCGCCCAGCGTTTTGCCGACCCAGCGCGCCAGCGCGATCTCGGCGAGCTGAAGCTCAAGATTTCGGGCTGCATCAACGCGTGCGGGCATCACCATGCGGGTCACATCGGCATCTTGGGGGTCGACCGCAAAGGCACCGAAAATTACCAGCTGCTGCTCGGCGGCTCGGGCGCGGAGGATGTGTCGCTCGGCACGATCACCGGTCCCGGCTTCGACGAGGACGGCATCGTCGATGCGATCGAGCGCGTGACCGACAAATATCTGAGCGAACGTACCGACGGCGAACGCTTCGTCGACACCTATCGCCGTGTCGGCATGGCGCCGTTCAAGGAGGCGATCTATGGTTGAGCATCTGCAAGCCGATGGCGAGGAACCCTGCGTCACCCTCGACGCCTTCCTTGACCAGTCGAACGCGACCGCCGTCCGCCTCGAATCCGATGAGGATGCGCGGGCGCTGATCCCCTTTCTTGATCGGCTCAAGCTGATCGAGGTCGCCTTCCCGAAATTCCGCGACGGCCGCGGCTATTCGTCGGCGCGTATCCTGCGTGAGGCGGGCTATACCGGCGAACTGCGCGCGCAGGGCGACGTGCTGGTCGATCAGATCGGCTATCTGAAACGCTGTGGTTTCGACAGCTTCGCGCCCGAAAAATCGCTCAATCCCGCCGATGTCGAAGCGGCGCTGTCGCGCTGGCCCGAACATTATCAGGGCGCTGCCGACGGCGCTGTGCCGATCTGGAAACTGCGGCATGGGTAAAGCCGATCCCCGAATTCCGTTCGTGTCGAGCGAAGTCGAGACACCCAACGGCAGCGCGCCGACGCGCGGCATCTCGACTGCGCTCGATGCGAACGGGGTTGGGAATGATCGCACCCGTGATCGCATCGACGTCGCGCCGCGCTTCACCGACACCGACGTGATCCGTCTCAACAATCTGTTCCGTGGCCAAGACGCCGCCGAGGTGGTCGCCAGCGTCATCGGCGCGGGGCTGCTCGGCGACACCGCGATCGTGTCGAGCTTTGGCGCGGAAAGCGCTGTATTGCTTCATCTTGTGAGCCGCGCTGCGCCCGATATGCCGGTGCTGTTTCTCGACACCGGCAAGCATTTCCCCGAAACGCTCGCCTATCGCGATACGCTCACGGCGCGGCTCGGACTCAAGATCGTCAACCTGACCCCCGATGCCGACGATCTCGCGGCCAAGGACGCAACCGAATTGCGCTGGTCCTACGACCCCGACGGCTGCTGCGAAATACGCAAGGTCAAGCCGCTCGAAAAGGCGATGGCGGGTTTCGATGCGTCGATCACCGGTCGCAAAGGCTTCCAGTCCTCGACGCGCCAAGGCTTGCCGCGCTTCGAGCTCGACGGCAGCACCGGTCGGTTGAAGTTCAACCCGCTCGCCAACTGGACGCGCGCCGACCTCGACGCCTATTTTGCAGCGCACGACCTGCCGCGGCATCCGCTGGAATCGCAAGGCTATCCGTCGATCGGCTGCTCGCCGTGCACATCAAAGGTGCAGGCCGGCGAAGACCCGCGCTCGGGCCGCTGGCGCGGCTGGGACAAGACCGAATGCGGCATCCACGAAGCCGTGTCGCCGATCGGTGACGACCCGGCGAACGATCCGGCGTTCTGATCAAACCGTCATCCCAGCGAAAGCTGGGATCGCTGGCGTCCTGATGTTACCCTGCCCGCATGAACAAGCGCGGCTGGGTTTACATCATGACCAACAAGCGGGGCGGCGTCCTCTACATCGGCGTTACCGCCGATCTTCCCTCGCGAATTTACCAGCACAAAACCGGACAGGGATCGGCCTTCTGCCGCAAATATGGGCTCACAATCTTGGTACTCGTCGAGGAGTTTCCAACGATCACCGAAGCGATCGCCCGAGAGAAGGCTATGAAGGCCTGGAAACGCCAATGGAAAGTCGAGCTGATCGAAGCCAGCAATCCCGATTGGTCGGACTATTCAGCCACGATAATCTGAGAACGCCAGCGATCCCAGCTTTCGCTGGGATGACGGGCTGGACTGAGGGATGACGGGCTGGACTGAGATCGCGGATAGAAACTACTCATAATCCGCAAACGCCTGGCTCTCGTCAGCCAGATCGCTGAATTTCGTCGTCTTCGCCTCGAAGTGCATACGGATCTTGCCCGTCGAACCGTGGCGCGATTTGGCGACGATCACTTCGGCAAGACCAAAGACGCGCTCCATCTCCGCCGCCCATTCCTCGTGCGCCGCGTGAATCTTCACATCGTCGCCCTCCATCGGGCGTTTGGGCTCGCGCGAGGCGACATAATAATCCTCGCGAAACACGAATAACACCATGTCCGCGTCCTGCTCGATCGAGCCCGATTCGCGCAGATCCGACAGCATTGGCCTTTTGTCTTCGCGCTGTTCGACCGCGCGGCTAAGCTGCGACAGCGCCATCACCGGCACATGAAGTTCCTTCGCCAGCGTCTTCAAACCCCGCGAAATTTCCGAAATTTCCTGCACACGATTGTCGCCGCTCTTCGAGCTGCCCGCCAGCAATTGGAGATAATCGACGATGATCAGGCCGATGCCGTGCCGTCGCTGCAAGCGCCGCGCCCGCGTCCGCAGCCCCGCGATCGTCAGCGCCGGTGTGTCGTCGATGAACAGCGGCAATGTCTGGAGCGTCTGCGCCGCACGCGACAGTTGCTGGAACTGCTCCTTGCTGATCTTACCCATGCGCAGCGCTTCGCCCGACACCCCCGATTGTTCGGCCAGGACGCGCGTTGCGAGCTGGTCGGCGGACATTTCGAGGCTGAAAAAGGCGACCTTGGCGCCCATATTCTTTTCCGGCGGAATGCCATCGCCCTCGTCGCGGCGGAAGCGTTCGGCGGCGTTATAGGCGATGTTGGTGGCGAGCGAGGTCTTGCCCATGCCCGGACGTCCGGCGAGGATCATCAAGTCGCTGTTGTGCATACCGCCGATCTTGGCGTTCATGCTCGAAATCCCGGTCGTGATCCCCGACAGGTGGCCGCCCGAATTGAGCGCGCGTTCGGCCGCCTGCAACGCGGTGAGGCTGGCCTGGCTGAAGCTCTTGACCGACCCCATCTCGGCCTCGCCGCCCGCGACGCGGTAGAGCGCGGTTTCGGCTTCCTCGATCTGCGCCTGCGGATCGACGCGCTCGCTGGTGTCGAGCGCGTTGTCGACCAGCACCCGCCCGACGCCAGCGAGTTCGCGCAACAAAGCGAGATCATAGATCTGCCGGGCAAAGTCGCGGGCGCCGATCAGGCCGGCACCACTGCCCGTGAGCTGCGCCAGATAGCCCGGCCCGCCGACCGCCTTCATCGCCTCGTCGGCTTCGAAATAGGGTTTGAGCGTCACCGGGGTCGCGATGCTGTTGCGCTCGATCAGCGCCATCGCCTGCTGGAATATCCGCCCGTGCAGCGGCTCGAAAAAATGATCGGGGGTCAGCGCGACAGGCAGATCCTCGACGACTCGGTTGTCGATCAGAATCGCACCAAGAAATGCGGCCTCGGCCTCGATATTGCGCGGCAATTGGCGGTCATCCCCGGCGGATGCCGCGATCGGTAGGCGGGCTACGTCAAGCATGGGCGGCACCATGCGACGACGATGCAAAGGGCGCAACTGCCATCACGACAGCCAGGACGTGCCTGTGGACACTTTCGGGATAAGTCGTCCCTTGCCCTTCGCCCCGTGCCAAGTAGAAGCACAGGCAGCATGGCCGACGCAGACCCTTCCCGACAACGCATCATTTCGGTCGAACTCGACGAGGGTTCGATCGTCTGGCGCAATCCCGATGTCGAACAGGAACGCCGCGTCGCGATTTTCGACCTGATCGAGGACAATAAATTCGTCCCGCAACGCGGCCATGCCGATGGCTATGCCGGCCCCTACCGGCTGATGCTGCGCGTCGAGGAAGGCCGGTTGATCTTTGAAATTTCGCGCGAAGACGGCTCGCCGCTCGAAGCGATCATCCTGGGGCTGGGGCGTTTTCGCCGCCCGATCCGCGACTATTTCGCGATCTGCGATTCCTATTATCAGGCGATCAAGACCTCGACCGCGCAGCAGATCGAAACCGTCGATATGGCGCGCCGCGGGCTGCACAACGAGGCGGCCGAGATGCTGATGGACCGGCTCGACGGCAAGATCGCAGTCGATTTCGACACCGCGCGGCGGCTGTTCACGCTGATCTGCGTCCTGCACATCAAAGGTTGAGGCGTGGCAACGGGGGCAATCAACAGCAAGCGGCCGATAAAGCGGGACGGCGGTTGGCGCGCCGCGATCGCGCGCCTGCTGCGGCGGATCGGCGCGGCGATCGTGCTGCTGCTGCTCGCCACCGGCCTGGCGCTGTGGTGGGCGGCGCGCTGGACCCCCGACCGGACGCTTTATCCGACGCAGGGGGTGACGATCGACGCCGGCAATGGCGATGTCCAATGGGGATCGATCAAGGCGGCGGGCGCCGATTTTGCCTATGTGATGGGAACCGACGGAACCCGCGGCATCGACGCCAAATTCACCCGCAATATGGTCGCGGCGCGCGAGGCGGGGGTGCAGACCGGCGCGATCCACCGCTACAGCCTGTGCCAGCTGGCGACCGATCAAGCGGCCAATTTTATCCGCCACGTCCCGCGCCGCGCCGACGCGCTGCCCGCCGTGGTGTGGCTCGATTATGACGACCGCTGCCCCGATCGCCCGACGCGCGCCCTACTGCTCTCCGAACTCGCGACCTTTTTGGCGCAGATCGAGGCGCATATGGGCAAGCGCAGCCTGATCGCGCCCGGTCCGGCGTTCGAAAGCGATTATCAGGTGACGAAAGGCATCGCGCGCACCATCTGGCTGCGCCGCGATTTTTTCGAGCCCGACTATGGCGCCCACCCCTGGGCGATGTGGCAGGCGAATGATTATGTCCGCTTGTCGGGGGCCGATGGCACCGTCGGCTGGAACGTCGTCCGCCCCGAAGGAGACCCGCGATGAGCGACCCCCGTGACGAGTTGATCGCCGCCGCCCGCGACGCCGCACGCCGCGCTTATGCGCCCTATTCGGGCTTTCACGTCGGCGCGGCGCTGCTGCTCAAAAATGGCGACGTCGTCACCGGGGCGAATGTCGAGAACGCCAGCTATGGCCTGACCCTCTGCGCCGAGACCGCCGCGGTGGCCAAGATCGCCAACGAGGGCTGGATCGGCGAGCTCGCCGAAGTCGCGATCATCGGCGGCCGTCCCGACGGCGACGCGCTGCTGGGCAGCGACCCGGTCAACCCGTGCGGCCGCTGCCGCCAGATATTGAACGAAGCCGCCGAACGGTCGCAAACCGACATCCTGGTTCATTGCGCGTCGGGCGATGGCGCAAAGGTGAAGACCTACAAACTCAGCGAGCTGCTACCCGCCGCCTTCGGTCCGAAGGATCTGGGCCTGATCGGCGACTGACCGCTTGCGCGAATCTGCGCGCGCCGACAAACAGCGGCATGGCCATTCTTTCCGATCGCTGGATTCGCGAAGCCGCCCAGACACAGGGCATGATCGAACCGTTTGTCGAGGCGCAGCGCCGCGACGGGTGCATCAGCTATGGCCTGTCGTCCTACGGCTATGACGCGCGCGTCGCGCCCGAGTTCAAGATTTTCACCAATGTCGATTCGACGATCGTCGATCCCAAGGATTTCGACCCCAAGAATTTCGTCGACCGCGAAACCGACGTCTGCATCATCCCGCCGAACAGCTTTGCACTGGCCCGCACGGTCGAATATTTCCGCATCCCGCGCGATGTGCTGGTCATTTGCCTCGGCAAATCGACCTATGCGCGCTGCGGCATCATCGTCAACGTCACCCCGCTCGAGCCCGGCTGGGAGGGTCATGTGACGCTGGAGTTTTCCAACACCACCCCCCTGCCCGCCAAGATTTACGCCAATGAGGGCGCGTGCCAGTTCCTGTTCCTGGCTGGCAATGAGCCGTGCGAGATCAGCTACGCCGACCGCGCGGGCAAATATATGGGGCAAAAGGGCGTCACGCTGCCCAAGCTCTGACGCGGAACCTCCACCCGCCCCCAAGCGTCCTGAAAACATCGGCGCGGGGGCATCGTTTGGAGGATAGACGCATGTCCATGATTGCCGTTTTTATCGGGCGCCTGTTCATCGCCGTGATTTTCATCGTGTCGGGGATCAACAAGCTGATCCACGTCAACGACACCACCGCCATGATTTCCGCCGCGGGGCTGCCCGGCGGCCTCGCGATCCCGACCGGATTGTTCGAACTGATCGCCGGGGTGTGCATCGCGCTCGGCATTGCGGTGCGGCTGTGGTCGACCCTGCTCGCGGGCTTTGTCCTCGCTACCATCCTGTTCTTCCACCGCGAATTTACTGATCCCGTTCAGGCGATGGCCGCGATGAAGAATCTGGCGATCGCGGGCGGCCTGCTCAGCCTGTTCGGCTATGGCCACACGCGCTGGAGCTATGACGCATTGCGTCAGCGGCGCCGCGACGAACTGGCGACGCACAAGGCACAGCAACATGCCGCCGACGCCGAACTGCGCGCCGCACGCGCCGAAGGCCGCGCCGAGGCGGTCGGTACCCCGGTGGTGGTGGAAAAGCGGCCGTTCTGGCGGCGCTGACTCACACTTCACCGGTGCGCTGACGCTTGGTGCTTGGCATCGGCCGCGCGCTGCGCTAGCCTCCCTTTACGTTTACGTAAGGGGAGGCTTTCATGGCCAGCCGGGAATTTGATATCATCGTCTATGGCGCCACCGGGTTCACCGGTCGGCTCGTCGCCGAATATCTGGCGCAGCATTATGCGGGCCGCAAGGACGCGCCGAAATGGGCGATGGCGGGGCGCAGCGCCGCCAAGCTGGCCGAGGTGCGCGACCTGATCGATGCGCCCAAGGACACCCCGCTGGTCGTCGCCGACGCCAGCGATCCCGCGACCCTCGACGCGATGGCAGCGCGCGCGACGGTCATCCTGACCACCGTCGGCCCCTATCAGCTTTACGGCAGCGAACTTGTCGCCGCCTGCGTCAAGGCGGGCACCGCCTATGCCGACCTGTGCGGCGAACCCGGCTGGATGCGCGAGATGATCGACGCGCATCAGGACGCCGCCAAGGCTTCGGGGGCGCGGATCACCTTCAGCTGCGGCTTCGACTCGATCCCCTTCGACCTTGGCGTCCATTTCCTCCAGGCCGAAGCGGTGAAGCGCCATGGCAAGCCCGCGCCGCGGGTCAAGGGCCGCGTCCGCAAGATGGCGGGCGGCGCGTCGGGTGGCACCATCGCCAGCCTGACCGAGACGTTAAAGGCGATCGCCAAAAAGCCCTCGCTCGCGTTGCTGCTCAAATCGAGTTTTGCGCTGACCCCCGGTTTCGACGGGCCGTCGCAGCCGACCGGGCTGATCCCCGAATATGACAGCGCGACCGGCACCTGGACCGCGCCCTTTGTCATGGCGCCGATCAACACCAAGAATGTCCACCGCACCAACTTCCTGCTCGGCCACGCGTGGGGTGCCGATCTGGTCTATGACGAGATGGTGATGACGACGATCGGCGACGCCGGCAAAGCGATGGCCGAAGCGATGGCAAAGGCGAACCCGTTCGGCGAATCGAAGCTGAAGCCCGGCGAAGGCCCGAGCCAGGAAGAGCGCGAAAACGGCTTTTACGACATATTGTTCATCGGCGAATATCCCGACGGCACCACCGTTCGCGCCAGTGTCCAGGGCGACCGCGATCCCGGCTATGGCTCGACGTCAAAGATGCTGGCTGAAACCGGCATCGCGCTGCTCGCGAACAAGGGCGACGGCGGCGTATGGACCCCGGGCGCCTTGCTCGGCGACGCGCTGATCGCGCGGCTGACCGAACATGCCGGACTGACCTTTCAGATCGAGGACTAAAAGCAAGATGACGACCTCTCCCGGCGCGCTCGACGCGCTCCTCTCGACGCTGCGCACCGAAGACGGCGTGGTGCGGGCCAATATCGACGACGGCTGGATGCAGGGCCGTACCGCTTATGGCGGGATCAGTTCAGCGGTCGCGCTGGCGGGTACGATGATGCTCCACCCCACCGGCACGCCGCTGCGTTATGCCCAGATCAGCTTCGTCGGCCCGGTCGGCGGCGATTGCACCGTGAACACGCGCGTCCTGCGCCAGTCGAAATCGTCGCTGTTCGTCGATGCCGGGGTGTCGAGCGATGCGGGCTTCGGCACCGCGGCGGTGTTCGCCTTTTCGCCCGACCGCCAAAGCCACCTCGACCATAACCGGCTGGCGATGCCCGACTGCCCGGCGCCCGAGACTCTCGAACCGGTACCCGACCATCATGCGCGCCCGTCCTTCGTCCGCCATTTCGACATGCGCCCCACCACCGGCCCGCGCTTCGCCTGGAAAAGCGAGGTCGGCGAATATCTGACCTGGGTGCGCTTCGTCGAGGAACCCGCCTGCCACCCCGCGGTCGCGCTGCTCGCGATGGGCGACGCCCTGCCCCCCGCGGCGATGGCGCTGTTCAGCGAATTCGGGCCGATCAGCTCGATGAACTGGACCGTCAACATGCTGACCGGCGACCCGCAAACCGACGACGGCTGGTGGTTGCTGTCGGCCAAGACCGGCTATGCCCGCCACGGGCTGTCGGTGCAGGACATGATGCTGTGGAACCGCGCCGGCGAACCGGTGCTCAGCGGCAGCCAGGCGATCGCGATTTACGCCTAGAGCCTGACGTTTTCGGGTCAACCGTAGCCCTGAGCTTGTCGAAGGGCGCCTCTCGGCGAAGCGCCCTTCGACACGCTCAGGGCTACGGTTTAGGGTAACGGCCTTGGGCGTTAGCTCGCGCTCGGCAACATCACCACCGCGTCCAGCCCGCCGCCGGCGCGATTGACCAAAGTCAGCGTCCCGCCTTCGCCCTCGGCAATGTCGCGCGCGATCGACAGGCCCAGTCCCGACCCGCCGGTCGCCCGGTTGCGTGACCCTTCGCCGCGCGCGAACGGTTCGATCAGCGTCCGGATTTGCTCGTCGGTCAGGCCGGGGCCGTCATCCGATACGATGATCCGCACCTCGCCCGGCGCGCGCTCCACCGACAGGCGGGCGCGAACCCCATAGGCCGCGGCATTGTCGATCAGGTTGCGCAGCGCGCGGCGGAGCAGCAACGGCCGCGCCATCACCGCGGCATCGGCCGCCGCGGCCACCGTGACATCCTGACCGCGCTCCCGGTAATCGGCGGCGATTTCTTCAACCAGGCCGCGCAGGCCCACCGCCTCGCGCAGCTCGGTCCCTGCCCCTGATCGCGCCAGCGCCAATATGTCGGTCAGCATCGCGGTCATTTCGTCGATCGATGCGATCATCTTGTCGCGCAGGACATCGTCGTCGATCTGCTCGACCCGCACCCGCAAGCTGGCCAGCGGGGTGCGAAGATCGTGGCCGACCGCGCCGAGCATCCGGTCCTTGTCCGACAACATCGTAGCAATCCGGCCGCGATACGCGTTAAAGGCGATGATCAGGTCGCGAACGTCCGACGGCCCCTCCTCCTCCAGCGGCGTCGCATCGCGCAATGCCGGATTGGCCCGCGCCGCGCGCGTCAGGTCGCGCAGCGGCGCCGCGGCGCGCCAGGCGATGACCATGATCGGGATGAGCAGAAGCAGATAGAGCGAGAGCGTCTGCCAGATCAGAAACCCCTGCAACCGGTTGCCGCTGGTCTGGATCCGGCTGCGCACCGCGATATAGCGATTGTCGATCCTGGCCGACACGATCACCGTGCGGCCGGGGAAATTCGGCCGCAACCGCGGCCGCTGTGGCAGCGCCCAGGCATCGACCGACTGCGCGCCGACATCGGCCTCGTTCAGCAGGTCGGCGACATAATCAGCCAGCTCGGGCAGCCGCACCGCACCGGTCGGAACCGCAATGGGGGTGTCCGAAATCACCAGCTTTTGCGCGCGCTCGCGCTCGTGCGGGTCGTCGCGCCGGTCACGCGGCCCGCGCCGAAAATCGCCGCGCCGGTCGCGATCGACCGCGTCGATGATCCGCGCCACCGCCATGCCGCCGCCATGCGCCAGCATCTGCTGTTTCTGGCCGCGCACGAGCAGGGCAAAGTTGATCGCCTGCGCAACGAACAGCATCAGCGCCACCGCGAAAACAAGCTGGCCGATCAGGCTGCGCGGCCACAGACGGAATTTCACGCCGCCGGTCCCATCCGCTTCACTTCACACGCCAGCGTATAGCCGCCGCCCCACACCGTCTTGACGATCTGCGGGCGCGCGGCATCGACCTCGATCTTCTTGCGCAGGCGGCTGACCAGATTGTCGATCGCGCGGTCAAAAATATCGGCCTCGCGCCCGCGGACCAGATCGAGCAGGCGGTCGCGGCTCATCACCTGGCGCGGATGGCGGACCAGCGCGTGGAGCAGATGGTATTCGCCCGACGACAGCGCGACCTCTTTGCCGTCGCTATCGACCAGCACCCGTTCGACCTCGCGCAGCACCCAGTCGCCAAATGCATAGCAAGTGCCGCCGGGATCGAGCGCCCGGCCGCCCTGCTGGGTGCGCCGCAGCACGGTGCGGATGCGCGCCACCAGTTCGCGCGGATTGAACGGCTTGACGACATAATCGTCGGCGCCGATTTCCAGCCCGACGATCCGTTCGGTATCCTCGGCGCGCGCGGTGAGCAGGATGACCGGAATGGCGCTCGTCTCGCGCAAATGGCGGG
>Ga0209232_1000177_pt1 | contig 40175 bp, 50 predicted proteins | sample ETNvirenome_2_60_FD_184066 | JGI IMG/M metagenome (GOLD analysis project Ga0209232, IMG submission 184066) | Marine viral communities from the Pacific Ocean - ETNP_2_60 (SPAdes) (version 2) | ecosystem: Environmental > Aquatic > Marine > Oceanic | place: Pacific Ocean | collected 2013-06-22
GTTTTTGTAACTCTTCTAGTTCTTTGCGTTTTTTTGCAAGCTCAGATTCAGACTTGCTCCTTTTTTTCCCAGTATCAGCAGACCCTTGAGATTGGTTTTTACCCTTCCCAGTATCAGCAGACCCTTGACCTTGGTTTTGGTTAGAACCTTTTGTTTTTCCTGTTTTAGACTTACTTCCGGTCTTAGATCCACCTCTGGTGTTAGACTTGCTTCCGGCAGAACTGCTTCCAACTTCTTCGCCACCTTCGTCGTCGTCGTCGCCGCCTCCGGCTCCGTCGCCGTCTGAGCGTCCAGTCTCGTCCCCAGCGTCCTGACGTTCGCCGTTGCCATCTCCGTCCCCGTTCCCGCCTTGGACAAATGGCCCCGTAGCGTTAGGGTCGTCGGAACTACCGCTCTTCCAACCCATAAACAATCTTTTTAGCCGATCTCTTAGTCCCGCAGGCAGCTTGTCAATTCCTTCTTCGCCTGCAAATATTTCCGCAATTTGCAACAGGAATTGTTGGTCGCGTGATTTGATTTCAGACCTAACAGCGTCGGCCTGTAAGGTGCTTACCCACTCTCCGTCTGCGTTTTGGACCAGACCCGAATACTGAGAGTATGCTTCGTTTCTTCGCTGCTCTAGCTCTGCCTTAAACTGATTCTGTTCTTCTGTCAGGCTTGCATCGAACTCATCTTTAGCCTGCTCAAACTGATCTCGTCGCAACTGTTGTTGAGCAGCAAACTCGTCTCGTTCTGCCACAAATGTGTCATCAAATTGTGATTGCGCTTCCACAAACTCATCGCGTCTAAGATCTGAGTCGATTTGGAACTGGAGTTTTTCCTCCTCAATCGACTGATCAAACTGTCTGCGGCGTTCTACCAACTCGTCTTCACTTAATCCAAGACGATCACGATCAAGAAGAAGCTGTTCCTCAAACTCAGCACGACGCGCCTGTCTTTCGTTTACTCTTTCGTCAAGGTCCGCTTGCCACTGATTTTGTTGCTGACCTTGGGCTTGGTCAAACTGTCGCCTACGTTCAGTTAATTCCTGTTCGCTAAGGCCAAAACGCTTTCGGTCAAGAGCAAGCTGTTTCTCAAACTCTTCTTTTCGAGCAGCCTGAGTAAGCTCAAATTCGTCTTGGCTTTGAATAAACGCAGCTTCGCCTAAAGCTACCTCACGTTCACTAAATCCTTCAGCCATAAGTGCAGCACGTTCTCGCTCATCTTGGCTTCGCTGAAATTGCAAACGCTGTTCTTCAAACGCTGCCTCACCTAATTCAACTTCGCGCTCTGTAAACCCTTCAGCTATAAGTGCAGCACGTTGCTGTTCCTCAAACTGTTTTGTGAACTGTTGCTCTTCTTGGGTTAACGTTGCGTCAAACTGAGCTTGAGCTTGAGCTAGTCTTTCAGCTTGCATCGCCTTTTCGGCTGCTACACGACCTTCCTGCAACGCTTCTTCAGCAGTTATTGTGCGTCCCTGCGATTTTGCGTCAGCCTGTATTTGTGTTGCTAGAGCTTGTGCGCGAGCGTCAAGCTCTACCTGCTGCATAGCTGACTGAGCGTCAATGTCGCGACCTTGCATACGCTCACGTTGAATAAGCTCGTCTGCTTGTAGTTTTAGCTGATCTTGGCTAATACCAAGTTCTTGCAACCTTGCGTTTCTAGTTTCGTCTAACGAAGCCTCAAACTGCTGTTGCTCTTGCGTGAGAGAACGTCTCTTAATGTCTAGCTCTCCAACACCAAGTCGCTTAGTCAAGGCTGTCTGAACATCAAACTGACGGACATCTTCACCCAATGCGGATTTTGTGGCTTCCGCTTGTGTGCCTGTTGTCAGTGCTGAAAGGATTTTGTTCTGTCTTTCTTGTTCTGCTGCCGCTCGTTTTTGCAAGAGTTCAGCGTCTACGCCTGCAACCGCACGGGCCTGTTGCCCTGCTAGGTCGCCATAACGGCCCCCGGCAATCGTGGAGTCAGCTAACCCTCTACGAGCTAACTCCTCTTGCAACATACTACGTTGAGCACCGAACTCAGCGTTAATGTTAGCTACCTGTGCTGCACGGATTTGCTGCATTTGTGGCGTGTCATACACAGACGGCGCGTTCTGTAAGTTCTGTACCTGTTGGTTTAACTGGTTCAGAAAGCTAGGCGGTGTGGCCGGAGCAGCCGGAGCCGGGGCAGGAGCACCTGCTGCCGCGCCCGGAGCACCTGCTACTGCGCCCATAGCTGCACCTTGTGGGGCGGGGGCAGGACGAGCACGACCTTGCTGCTGCATTTCAGCAAATGTCATTGCTTGTTGTTGCTGTTGTCTTTGTGCCGCCGTTAGTGGACCGCTGGGCTGCCCGGCAGTCCCCGCTTTTCTAATAGATACTGCATTCGCACCCGGAGGTCCGGCAGATTGCCCACCACGATCCCTCTGTGCCTGCGCCTGTGCTTGTTGATTGCCGGGCACACCTGCCTGCATCTTCATGTCTTTTGCAAGCGAGCCAAAGGCGGTGTTAAACGTAGCCATATCTAAAAGGAAATTCCCGAATCTAGTAGAAGCTCTCTTATCGCTGACCTTCTTGCGATTTCGTTTTCGTATCTTTGAGCCGCTAGTTCTTCTGGGCTAGTTGTAAAGATGCCTTCTGCTGCCGATGCTATACCTAGCGCAAGCTCTGGATTCTCTTGTGCCCATTTTCCTACGCCAGTCAATGCGCTCATTAAACGACCTTGAGGGCTTTTCTCAGCAATCCGAAAATCCAAACCTTCCCGTGGGCCTGCTAAAGCCGACTCTCTACCTGTCTGTCCAAAAGAAGCATTGCCCACAAGGTTGCCGCCTTCGCCCATGCTGACACCGCCGGGATCAGGAGAAAACATTCGTTGTTCCATTGGCACGTATCCTTCTGGGGCAATCATTTGTCCTGCATTGACTTCACTGGCGATACTTGGAAGGGATGGTTGCGATAGATCCGGCGGGGCAGCAAACAGTTCTGGTGGAGTAGTAGGCACTGCCCCGCTTGCCGCAGCTTGCGTTAAGGCAGGATTAAATGTTCCTTGGACTGCCGGAGCAGCAGCAGATGGAGCAAACGCTGTCTTTGCTGCCATCACAGGATCAATTTGTCCAAACCCTCCTGCGGCTGCTGCCGGAGCAGCGGTAGCGGCTTGAGCAACTGGAGCAGCGGTAGCGGCTTGAGTCGCAGTAGTCGCAGTGTCTGTCGCGGCTTGTGCTCCCGCGCCTAACGCCTTAGCGGCACCCATACCCGCAGCAGTAGTTCCCGCACCCATCAAGGCACCTTTTAATTTATCTTCGCTAGTTAGCCCACCAACCAAACCTCCGGCTAGTACGCCACCCAAGGGTCCACCAATAGCGGTTCCTACTATTGGGGCAGCTACCTTTGCAATCGGTGCTACCACTCCTTTTAGCTTGTCTAAGAATTTACCAAGTGCCATTGTCCTGCTCTCGCGGTTGAGTCTTAATACTTCTTCTTTCTTTTAGCGGCCATCTTGCGGGACGGCATAGTTTTGTAGGATTCTTTCGGCGTAGACTTAATGTACTTCTTCGCCGTCTTTTTGGGGATCTTTGACTTCCCTTTTCCTGAAGCTGCTTCGTACATAGCTCTCTGTTGCGCCTTACTCTGAATCGGCATCGGTTTCTTCAAAGACACCTAGCTCTACAAGAATTGCAAACGCAGTACCAGATAGCTCCATGCTGTCTGGAAAGTCTGTAGTTCTTATCGGCATAGGTGCCCCCTCTACTGCTTCGTTAAACAACTCTGTCAGATCCTGAGCACACTCGTTGTAACTAGGATCTTCTGGTTTTATTTGTTCCTGTCCTTCAACCAGATGCTGCTCCACGATTGCAGATCGCATCTCGTCTCGTTCTTCAATCTGTTGTCCCAAAAACTTTCCCCACTGTCTTACTCGTTTAAGAAGACCGTAGCGAAACCTGTTCGATGCAAACTCGTTAAAAGCGTTGTTTGCAGCATCAAGGTGTCCTCGTTTCAACTATTCCCCCCAAGGAAGTGGTGGATCTTCAACTGTTGGATCAGCGTTTTCGTTTAGCTCTTTTGTAACCAACCTCTCGTAGAGTTCGGTTTTTGATATCATCTCTTCTGGGTCGTCTGGATTTTTAGACGGAACCATCTCTGAATCAAACTTTGTGTGAACCCATGTTAGCACGGCACTTTCCGTTAAGTCCGCATACGGCGTAAAGTCGTCTGGGTTCGGTTGACCTACACGCAACGATCCGTAGACACTGGCTACATTGGGAACCGTTTCTCCAGCGGAGTCTACATAAGTGCCGTCTTCGCCAACTAAACGCCATTGCACGAAGGTGACTACATCAGTTAGACCGTCTAAAGACTTATCTACAGTCATACCGTCTACTTGCCATGTAAGCGTCATCTTACGCCTCCAACTCTGCTACGCGAATTCTTAGGTCTTGCACTTCTTTTATGAGAAGCGGTACAAGTTTGGAGTAATCAACACCCCAAACTTGTTTGATTGGCTGTGAGGACTCGTCATCTACAAGATCGCCGTCTACAAGGTCGCCGTCTGTTCCCCGTGACACTGCCTCTGGGAACACTTCAAAAAGATCTTGAGCGACTACACCGTAGCGAACTTTATCACTTGAAGAGATCCAATCGTGTTTTACGATTCCAATGCCATCAATTAATGATCCAGAGACATCAGCCGTTTCAATGTTTTCTTTTAGGCGGCGATCCGACGAGGTGTTGTAGGCGGTACTAGAAGTACTAGTGTCGATGCTTCCTACGTCGTTTCCGTTGTCGGTATTGTACCACCGCACCACCTCCCCTGCGGGTGTATAGTTGTAGTAATAGCCGCCTTGGTAAAACTGGTGCCCATCAACGGTGGTCGCGTCCCCGCTCTCTCTGCCAATGCAGGTAATTCCATCTGATTCTACCCTGAGCCGGACGGAACCTCCAGTTTTTACTCTTAGGTAACCAGTAGATTCCAGTCTTAGGTAACCGTTGGCTTCTGTTGCGGCGTGTTGATAAGCAACAGTTCCCCGATACTGTTCTGCCCCCGACGTACCTTCGGCAAAATCTATTCGGCCAGTACTGGTGTTGTTTGTGACAATGGACATTCCAGTGCCACCACCCGTGTTCGCAACTACAAATTTGTTTGAACCAGAGTAGTAGTCACCCGGAGCCGCTGTTCCTATGCCAACCCGACCAGACGAATCTATTCTCATTCGTTCGGAGTTGTTGGGGCTAAAGATTAAAGTGCTGTCGGTGTCTATATCCAGAATCGTATCGCTTATATCAATAAACGCTCTTTCCGTTCCTGCGGCGTTATGAAACGCTAGTTTTGTTGCGTCGGTCCCACCGATTATAGTGAGTCCGTCAGAAACGTTTAAAAAGTCTCCTCCATAGGTTAACGTGCCGTCATCTTCTAATGTGAGGCCCGTGCCCGTTCCCGCTGTTGCGTTGTCAATATTGAGATGACCACCGCCCATCCAGATACGGCCTGAAATAACACTGTCGCTTCCTACCAGTTTAATACCGCTATCATAATCAGCCGCAGACTGAAGTATGTGTAGCTTGGCTGTGGGCGCATTTGTGTTAATGCCAATGCGGTCGTTTCCTGCATCTACAAAGAAAAGGTTCGCTTCTCCGTTGCCTTCGATGCGGAAGTCAAGATCAAGAGAGTCTTCGTTAAAAATGGTAGCTGACTCATTCATTATCATCCGGGACGACAGCGTTCCTCCTACCATCGTCTCGAAGTCGAAGTACCCGTCTTCGCTACCGTCTGATGCGTCTTTAATGCGGGTTTCAATGTTGGCGTAAATTACATCTTGAGAGTTGTCGTTACGCCCATCAAAACTAATTTCTCCAAGGTGGTCATTATCAGCAGGAGAACCTGAGTTTCTGTACAGTCTTAGGTTTGGTCCTGCGGTTGCATCGGCATCAGTCGATGTTAGCGTCAGGTTATCAGAGTTGTCGGCAACTGTAATTGTCGCACCAGCACTTGATGTAATCGCACCGTCTACTTGTAGCGTAGACGCCATATCAACCGCACCGTCGATATCAACGACGTCCAAGTTAGTAACACCGTCTACGTCTAGCCCTGCCGCACCCGCCAAAATTAAATCATCAGCAGACTCATCCCAGAGCATGTACGCCCCGGACGTAGCACCAAAAAATTTGACATCGTATCCGGTGTCGTTTACGCCAACCGTTATTGCCGCATCAACCTGCACTGCTCCATCAATGTCAACAGCGTCTAGGTTGGCAGTTCCGTCTACGTCTAAGTGGCGGGTAACAGTTAGATCGTTGCCGATTGTTACATCATCTGGAAGGCTGATTGTAAGAGTCTGGCTTCCGGCTACGGTTACGATTTCGTTCGACGTTCCTGCAATGGTAAATGTCTGGGAGTCGAGGTCTACAGCCCCTGTGCCAGAATCTCCGGCGAAGTCTAAATCTTCGGCTGTTATTTGAGCGTCCACATACGCCTTAATGGACTGTTGCGTAGCGAGCTTGACGGCAGAATTCGAGGCCATGTCGTCCTCGTCTTTAATGCCTGTTACCGTCGCACCATCACTAGCAATGTTAAGACTTGTTGCAAGCGTAGCGGCACCCGAAATATCTACTGTGCCGTTTATGTCTATCGCGGTTGCTAACAGATCAATTTCATCTGTAGCGGCAATCGTCATAACCGTTGCTGATGAGGCGGCAATTCGCTGAGACGCATCGTAGAACTGCAACTGGCGCGTACCGTTTAACAACAGACCTGTGTCAGCAACGTGAGTCAGGGTTACGTCGGTGTCTGCGCCAAAACCAAGAACAGCACCGTCTGAGCCAAGCGTTAAGTCGTCACCAATGGTTACATCGTCTGGCAGACCGATTGTGAGCGTTTGCCCGGAAGCCGCCGTCTCTATCTCATTTGACGTACCTGCGATAGTAAACGTCTGTGAGTCAAGATCAACAGATCCTGTACCGGAACCTCCTGCAAAGTCTAAGTCCTCTGCCGTCACCTTGGTGTCTACATAAGCTTTAATGCTTTGCTGCGTTGCAAGAGCCGTTGCAGAGTCGGTCGCCATATTGTCTTCGTCAAGAATCGTTGTAACGGTTGTAGAACCCGTTCCCTTGAGCGAAGCAAATGTGATTAGTCCGGCTGACGTAATCGCCCCTGTAGTAAAGGCACCAGAGCCGTCCCTAAGAACAATCGTGTTTGCGGTGTTATCGGTACGCTCTACGATGCGGGTTGCCATAAACTCTACGTAGATAGACCCGGCACTCGCGTCAGAGCGCAGCACAACAGCGCATGGCTGATACACACCTGATGTCGGCTTGGTCGCCGTAAATCCTGCTGACCCGTTCTGATACAGTTGATCTAGTGCTGAGAACGAGCTTGTGTTTACAACGCTTGTTACGACGCCCATGACAGTGACGTAACCTATTGCCCCACTTGAGATTGCAACCTCAACTAAACCAAACGCTGTGTCTGCCGCCGATGCTACGACATTAACCTCTGGTACTTTGTCGGTTGTGTTGTAGCCCGTCAGCTTAACAACCTGACCTGCGGTTAGGCTTGCAGCAGCCCTGACCTGTACCTGCGTGGTCTGATCTCCAACAAGAACCCACTTGGTGCCATCATCAAACCAGAGATGGTAGTCACCTCCATCGCCTGATGTAATCCACTTACGTCCCGCTGTTCCGGCGGCAGGGCGCGAGGCAAGCGTAGACGACTGAACATGAATACCTGTATCGGCGTCATGGTCGTTATAGCTAGTACGGATTGTATTGTCGTTACCACGAACTGTGTTCGCATCAATCGGCGTAGTGCCGTTGACCGGGCTTGAAAACGTAGCAACTGCGTGTTGCGCTACCGTCGTAGCCATTAGCGTCTCCCAAGGGCAAATGCTTCTAACTGAAACCTACTAAGAACAGGCAATGCTTCTCCTGAATCAATAACACTGACATCAACATAATAACCATTTCCCCCCATCGGGATGCGATAATTCTGCGATCCCGATCCTCCCCATGTGCCCGTGCCCCATGTTGTGCCACTGGCACCCCATGTTTCGTCGTAGCTCACAGGCAAGGAGAATGATCCAAGGTCGTTCCCGGTGCTCCATTCTATTCGGCACTGGTCTGATCCCTTTAGTGAGGCCGTCAGGTAGCCCCACCGCAACGCCTTAGATAGCGAGTCGTCACCGCAATAAAACCTGCGGAACTGCGCTGTCATGGTATACCGCTCACCACCTGATCCGTCAGAGTTTAGGTTATCCACAAACACTGACGTTGCGTCACATTCGCTTACAAATCCACTTTCGTCACCTCTTAGAATTACGGGCAATCCAGACGAGTTCAATGTTTCAAACATCGTTGTGGTGTTCGGGCTGATCCAACCAGTATCCCACGGTCCTGTCCATGAATTAAGCACTGTGTTGTAGACGTAGCAACCATAGCCCGGTAGCGTGATCCACAACTCTTTAGTGCCGCGATTTAGCACCGCCCTGATGTTTGCAAACTGAGCAGACGACAGGCTTCTGATAATGGACAGTATTGGATCTGGGGTCTGTGCGTTTGCAACAGGTGCCACTTCTGATTCGTTGCAACGATATAAGCCGCGCTCTGAGATGAAATAGGCCACATTGTCGAACGGCACTATGGCGTTAGGAGCAATCGTTCCAACGTCGGCTGTAACGCCTGTCGGTGAGACGGTAACATCGTCCTGCCCGTAACCCGTTAGGCGAGAGATTCCCCTGTCGTGAAAGATTAGCAACGAGGTGTTAATGCTTGCTAACCCTACGACCTCCTCGTCGCCAAAAGTTCTAACTACGATCTGACCACCACTAGAACCCGTAATGCCTAGCGTGTCGCCGTTGTTTAGTGACGAGTAAAAAATACTGTCAGGAAACGAACTGTTGCCGCACGACCAGAGCCTTTGGTTGTGGACCGCGATAACCTTTGGGTTGGGTGTGCTTGCAATGTTCGTTGTTAACGACGAGCCGTCCCACTTGTTTAGTAACCCACCGTCAGCAATGTACACAACATCGTTACCGCTTGTGTCACGAAACTGTGCAAACGATGGAACCTCTGTGGTAGACAGCGTTCCGCTTCGGGTTGTCCATGTCCACGGGTATGATCCATAAGAGCTAGTCTTTAGGCCACCGTTGACCACAACCATGATTTCGTTTGAGCCGCTGTCTTTGCGCCACGTAAATCCGTTTTGGATATCGTTCCCGCTAGACAGTGTAGCTGCGGTTCGTTTTAGGCCACCGCGCTTTGTAATTGCGCCAAACTCTGTAAGCCTAGCGTTGACGGTTCTTCGTAGTTGGTTCTGTTGCAGCATTACCTCTGTCGAGGTTTCGTTAACGCCGCCCTCCATACTTGGCTGTATGTCCCGAACCGTTTCTCGCGCCATTATCCACCTGCCCACTCGTACTTGAGGTCAGGGTACGCCATCCTTGTGGCGTTAATCGTGCGGCGGCGAATGTCATCTAGCATGGATACGCGCTCCAGTCTAGCAAGCGATCTCATGTCACCTGCGGCGGCAGTCTCTGCGCCACCTTTTAGTAACAACTGCGCGGCTGCTTCCCACACAAGAATTAGATGAGCATTGTCTGGAAAATCAAACGTAGCAAGGTCGCTTGAAAGATCGTTAATCGTCGTAGGTTTCCAGTTTACGTAGACGATTAGATCCACAGCAGAGTCCGAAGGCAGAACCTGAACATTATCCCCTGCTACGTAAAATAATCTTGGATATGATGGGAGATAGTTAGTCGTTGTTGCGAGCGGAACATCTGAAAAATCCGTTTCTTCATACAGCACGTTGCCGTCGCTCACAGACAGTATTCGATAGAAGTTCTGCTCTGTGTCCCCACCAGATCCGGTCGAAAGACTAGACAGTGGAACGGTGCCGTCTGACGCTGTAGTAATCTCACGCTTTGCAAACTTGTAAAACGGCGCAGCGTTAAGAATGTTCGACCACTCTGCGTCAAACACGCTACCAAGTACGGTGCTAATTAAACTGTCGCTCCAACGTGAAGACGACACAGCATCCATATACTCGCGAGTCTGCTCAATAAGATCCGCTTTGGTAACGGTTGCCATTTCCTATCCTAGTCCAGATACTTGGATTTACGTGCTGCTTTCTTTTTCGGTGCTGCTTTTTTGCGAGGCTTCTTTGCTTTCTTGCTAGAAGTAATTGCTTCAGGCACCTCAACAGCAATCTCGACACCGCCAACCTTGTGAGGATCAGCCGAATCAAGGATTTCGGCAAACGCTTCTTCTGCTGCTTTTTGTGCAGGTTCGGCGTTCCATTTGCCAATGCGATCAACAAGACCCTGAACATCTTCTCTTGGGAAATGCCTGAACACTCTCTCTATATGCGCGGGGGCAGAGTCGAGCGAACAGTCGGAGGGCAAGTACCCAATGATATCGAAGGCACTGTCCGGGTCCGTTGATCCATTCTTAATCATCTCCTGCCTGCGATCATTCTTGTCCCACTCCATCGTGATACCCCAGTGGGAGTCAACGCCGTGGACATACCGCAAACCGAGATCAGGGTGAATACTCTTGAGCCTTCTTACGCTGTCGGCAGGAGGCTGCGGAGTTCCCCGTTCATTAAGAATAAGTGTCATTATTCGAGCACCAACAACTCAACATTGACAGTAAGATCAACAGCAGCAGTTCCTACTGTGCTGTCCGTAGTAACCGCAAAACGAATCGTGTCTCCGGCATCCATTGTCTTTTGCGCTTCTGTAAGCGTTGAAAGAAATGTTACTGCCGTGCCTTCGTGAGCGGTTAATGCTTCTAGGTCTACGTTGCCGCTAAGGGCCACCGCAGCATTTGCTGAAGCATCGTACTTCTGAATAACGCCAAGGATCGTCCCACCACTAGAAGCAGGCACTGTCCCGGCTGACACCACGGCGCGGTTTGCAATGCAACGCGCAGGATGTCCCCCAAGATTGTAAGTCGTAGTTGTGCTATTACCGATAGCAGCAGCGCAACGACCTGCAAGCAGTTGAGGCAAAACGCCAAGCCTTCCCGGCTTAGGCGCGAAAAATTCGTATGCCATTTCACAGGTTTCCTATTGTGAAGCGTGAAAGGGGGGTAGGGCTACGAACACCCTACCCCCCCCGTAAATTACGCTACGTGGGTGTAGCGAGAGGTGTCTGTGTAACCAGTAATGCTTCCGTGAGCGTTACGGGCTAGGCAGGCCATGTTGCCATACCAACCGTAAGTCGTCTCGAAAGCATCCCGACCCTGTAGCCAACGCCACGGGCCTGCACCTTCAAACTCCACGAAGCCCCAATCCCGTGCGTCAACCCAAGCCAACGACGGAACGTGGAGCAGGTAGATTGTACCTGCGGGGACGTAGTAGTCCATGACGAGCGGGATTCCACAGACCTCAATGGCCTTGTATCCACCCTTGATCGTCGTTGCAAACTCACCTGCGGTGAATCTACGCTGTCCGACCATGCTCTCCATGAGCTTCTTCCCGATGCCCGGAGTGGTCATCATTAGGAAGTCGCCGGGGCGAACCATTGCATCCTTGCCTGAACGGCCAGAGATGCGCTGAATCATATCCCAAATGTCAGATTCAGTGGGCTGATCTGCGTCTGGGGTGTCCGTTCCGGCCACCATGCGAGTGGCATCCCAGATTGGGTATGTGCCACCGTTGATGTTATGGAGCGTGTTGTACGAACCGCCACGGTTCGTAATCGAAATTAGACCGTTCATGGCACTGTTGAACGAAGTATCGCTCGCGGTTGCCTTAACAATCTTATCTGCCGCTGCCATGCTAGAAATGGCTGTGCCCAAGGTCAGCGTGGAGTTATCTCCTGATACGCTGATTGCTGTAATCTGAGCGCGACCAAGAACCGCATCCGAAGATGAGGTGTCTAGTACGGCGATGTAGTCGCCAACCGACAGAAGCAAAGACCCCTGTCCGGCTGAAGCCACACCATAAGGCGATGTTACAACGATAGACGTTGTGCTGCCTACGCTACCAATAAGCGCAACAACACCATCTGCCTTGTTATGAAGAGCTTGCTGCATAAGCAGCGAAGATGCGTCCTTAATCTCTTCCATCGTTTTCTTAGCGATGGTCGTGAACGCCGCATCTTTGCTCTGGGTTCCGACAAAAGCGAGGCCATCAATCTGGCGAGTCGTGTAAGCACGAACTACGCCTGCGTTGGCCTGCACTTCAGTTGCGGTTGTGTCCGGGGGAAAATACCCAGACTGCGAAAAGGTGGCTCCGGCAGGACGGCCAGTAACGACATCAAAGAAGACGTTGTTACCGCCCCATCTCATATTGCGCGGACCACCCGCCTTGCCAGACTCAAGCTGTGCAAGGAGCGGAGTAACGAGGTTCTGAACCTTCTCGCGGAACTGTGAATACACGTTCTTGAGTAGGCCAGTTAGCTCGGTATCCGTAATTACGGTTGGAGCAGGCATGATTTACCTATATGTGTTGAAGTACCGAATCTAGTGCGCTATCTAACGCATCATCTACTGTAGCCGCTCGACGCTGCTTTTTTGGGGAGCGAGTCTTTCCCGCCCTGCCAACTGGCTTTGTCTTTTGGCCTACAAGTCTCTTAGCCTTTTGAGCTTCAACACGCGCTTTTTCCAACTTCTTCAGGGCAGCGTCATCTTTTACTGTGCCTGTAGATTCGGAACGCTTGCTATGCTGCAACTGCGCCCAATAAGCAAGATCCTCTAAAATGTATTCACGGACAGCTTCAAACCTGTGTGATGGAACGTATGGTTGCCCATTCGGGGCCAGTTCCATGTACTGTTGTATGCCCAAAACACATTTTTCGGCAAGCTCATCAGTAGAAACAGTAGGCAGTGCATCAGATAACATTCCGATGGCTGGCTGTAATTCTGTTTCCCAAAACTTGCCACCCTCATTTTCAATCTTATTCATCTCCTGAACTACGTGCATATCGCGAACTTTTTGTTCTGCTCGCTCTGCTCTTAGCTCTGGAGAATTTTCGTTTTTAAATGCTTCTCGTGCATTGTAATAGTAATCGTCTTCTTGCAAAAGCCTTACCAACTGATCTTCACGTTCAATCAACTGTTGCTCTAGTTGATCTCGTTGCTGTGTAACCAGATTGGTTTTTTCTTGAGCTTCTGGGTCTGGCGAAAATCTTTGTTGCGCGAGCTTAACAACTTTGTCAAGACGATCTTTTCGTACTTTGCCGTTTGCTTTGTATTCGACAATAACATCAGGTATCTCTAACTCACCTTCTGCGTCGAATAACGTAAAGCTTGTTGCAAGCTCGTCGTCTAATACCGGAACATTGACGTACTCTTCGCTTGCAGCTTCAACTTCGGGTTCGACTGTTTCTGTGTTTTCTGTTTCAGAAGCCTCTATTTCTTCATCTTCAGTTTCAGTTTCTTCCGAAACCTCTACTTCTTCTGACTCAGCTACTACGTCATCAGTGTCAGGTGCAGCCTCTTCTGCCTCTGCGTTAGCGTTTGCTTCAGCCTCTACTTCGGCAACGATGGTTTCCTGTTCTGAAAGAACAGTTCCAACAGCTTCGCTAACTGCTTCACTAACGTCTTGCATTAAACCCTCTATTGTTGGAGCGATAAAAGATCAGCTTGCCGTGCTGCAATCTCTGCTTCGGGAACACCCATTGCTTGCTGCTGCATTATAGATGCGCCACCGATAGGGGGATTGGCAGTCGGGAGCGGAACCATACCCGGTAATGCGCCTTCTTGTTGTGGTGCAGATGGTGCTCCGGGTGCTCCTTCCTGAATTGCTTCAGGTGGAACCATCGCACCCTGCTTTTGCGCTGCTTGATTTGCAAGGTCAAGCCATCGTTGCTGTGCAACTTCCATCACTTGCAGATCAAGGTCGTCTTGCAAAATAATTTCGCGCTCTAATACGTCTTGGTGTATAGACTCGTCGTCTTGCCATCTCATTTCCGGCACTTCGTCCTGAGTCCGTATAGCGTCAGCGATTCGTTTGGCGCGAGCTTCTTGGTCCTCGTCTGGTGTTGCCATGTCGCGAGCAATCGCAAACATCTGACGACGACGATACTCTTTGATATCAATAACTCCAGTTTGTAACCAGTTGTCTAGCAAGTACAAACGAAACGCCATTGGCATAGGCATCATTGTAGCGGGTTCTACCTTGACATCGCTTTGACCGTCGAGGTCTGTAGACGACACCGCCCTTGCAAGATCAGGTCGGCCTTTTCCTACGGTGCCCAACGCTCTTGGTACGTCATAACCCCAAGCCATTCCGGCCATAGAAACTTTGGCCCAATCTGTATAAGCACTTGCAAGCGCGTTGATAGCAGGAGAAAACACTCTCTCTAATTGTTCACGGGCGGCAATAATGGCTCGCCCTGATTCGCCAGACTGCTGGCCTCGCGACACAGAGTTCCAACCGCTTGCATCTTCAAAAGCCTGTTTCTCTAGAGACAACGCTTCTTTAACATCTGCTCCAACGCTAAAACCATTTACAGGTTGAATACTTTCGTTAAGCGTTCCTGCGCCACGCACCTCAATCATTGACGTTACACCGCCAAGGAATGTCTCAGTTGCGATTGCGTTAGGCCGGGTAAGGAACCGACCACCTGCGTTGACCCTAATGTTTTCTACCCATTTACTTAGCAACGCATTGCAACGCATTTGGTGGTCAAGCCATTGCTCCATCACCGGGCGCGGGTAATAACTAGGATCGCTAGAGCCGTCTCTAATTGGAACAACAGGAATCGTGTTCCACATTAACGGAGCAGGGCCAAAGACTACTTGGTCGCCTACAATAATAAGTTGCAAGCCATCCGGTAAAACGTCTGGATGTGGTTGCAAGTAAACTGTAAAGCGTTCAGTTATGTCTTCGTCTCTCAGTCGTTGTCCTTCACCTATCGTTGTTTGCGACAAAACCCATGAACCAACCCCCTCAGAGCCACTGTACGTAGGTGAGCTACCGTAATTAAGGCTTGACTCGCTACCATCCAACCCACTAACGCCGTACCTGTACGCAGCTTCTGCCTTACTAATAACCTCACGAATAATTACCCAGTGAGGTTGCTGCGTTGCCGTTGCGTTTGGTGCAACACGCACTTGTTCAACGCGCAGCGTTTGGCATCCGATGTCTCCTAACGGTTTTCGCTCTCCGGGTTTCTCGCCAAGGCGTTCATCCCACGGCCCTCTATCTGAATCCCAGAACATATGCCAGAACGAAACACCATCAGTTTGTGCCCAGAACGCTGCCTCCCTAGACAGCCGTTCCATCGTTTGCTGCTCAAACTGATACTCTAGAGACAGTTGTTGGGCTTGAGCCTTTCGTTTGTCGTCAGGATCTTGCGTAGTCGGAGTAACCGCAAAGCCGGGGCGTTGATCCACAATGATTTGCAGGCGTTGATCTAACGCCTTGTCAATCATGTTATACACGACACGCGCTGAATCCCGTGGCCTAGCAGGTTCACGCCAAGGCCCTAAGCCCTGTGCGGAAATCCATTGCTGTCCACTGCGAAACAAGCGGTTACGTTCGATTAAATGCAGGTGTTGCTGCACCGCTTCTCGTCGCGAATCCCACAACTCCCTGCACCACGACACCCACGCATCGTTGTCTTCACTGCGCTCTGGGTCTGAAGCAGGAAAGTTGTAGCCGTACAAAGCTCGTTGCAGGGCTTGGTTTTGTTCGCCTTCAGTGCGGTTGTCGTCCTCTGGCTCGTTAACAGCCATCTGCTCGTTAGGACTTTCTGGATTATTGCTAAACCCCTCTAAGGCTCTTGCAACCTCGTCGTCAGCAAGCGCACTAAGAAAGTCTGCGCTACCGGGGCCTTCTGATTTTTCAGCCATTAATCAATCCTCCCAACACCTACAGCAACACGAACCTTGTTCCAATCGCCCAACTCTTCGTACCGTTCCCTTACAACACGCATCACTTCTTCCTGTGCCCAGACTTCATTCTCTTGCAATGTAATTGCAACAAGATCGTCAGGCACTTCGTAGTCTTGCTTATCTATCGTGCCGGGAGGGATGGGAGCAAACTGCTTTGCTACACTTGAAACTCTGTGGGTAGCAAAGACAAATGCCACGATCCACAAGAGTTCTATGGCGAAATCCATTAAAGCGTAACAATCGTGATGTTAGCCGTGCCACTAGACCACGCGCTTGCTCGTACACGGAACGTATGGATGCCATAGCCGTCACCTACAAAAAGTTTTTCACCTGTAGCCGACGTAGCTAGGGTTCCACTATTGCCGTCCTTCAGGTTATACGATTCAAAGTTTGTACCGTCAGCAGTTGCCTCTAGCTGAAGCGTACCCGAAAAAGTTCCCTCAAGTTGCACCGTTAACACACCGGGGCTAAGAAAGCGACAACCGTGCGAAACGGTTTCTCCATTAGCGTCAATAGACCCTGTGGTCACGTTTTTGTAGTTAGGCATATTGGTTTCCTATATGAACCATTGATCCATTGGGCTATCAACCCTGCGATGTCGCTTTATGCGCGACCGTTTACAATACAGAACTACGGCACCTGCAACAACCAAAGGTGCTGTAATTGCAATTTTTTTTAGCAATACCACTTTTTCATCTTAGTAGCTGTCGTCAGAATTGCTGTTGTGGTTTGACTTGTCGTCTTCCTCGTCCTCTTCGTCGCCTGCAATCATAGCTTCGATACGAGCAAGGCGTTCTTCCATCAAGTCCATGCGCTCCTCATGGTACTCAACCGACTTGTCGCCGGGTCCATACGCGCCCTCTTCCTGACCCTCTGCTTCGTCGCAACCGGGACATCCGGGCATACCACATGGGCACTCTTCTTCTTCGCCATGCTTGTGTGGCTTCTTTTTTCCCATCGTTGGGGAGCCGCCGATAGCTATGACAAGATCAACCTCGCCACGCCGTTTCATTTTTGGTTTACGCACCGTCTGTCATACCTCTGTTAGTTGCTGCTTGAGACATTGCTGCTCCACCTAAACCTACGCCAGACAGTGCAGCTAGTAAATCGCGAGACTTTCTTTTGTCAGGATCAAACCTAGCTTGAGGTGATCTAATTTTTTCAGGTTCAAACACATTTAGATATCTAACAATATCTGGAGCTTCTTGCCCAGTTCTTTCTGTTATCTGTTCTTTTAGCATCCGTCGATATTCTTGTAACCCCTCAATACCGTCGTCGTGAGCACTTCCTGCGCGAGTTACCCCTGTAGTCATCATTCCATCTGACGCAGCACCAAGCATAACGTCTTCTAAATTTATTTCAGCAATAATAGAGTCGTATCCTGCGGCCTGCATTCGTCGCACCATGTCTTGTCCTGACACTCTAGGCAACATTCTAAACAAATCGTTAGAAGCAAAGTCGCCTAATTGATTAGACTCATCCAAATAACGCATCATGCCTTCGTTGGTTTGAAGCAACTCGCGCAGTTGGTCTGCCTGACCAACATCGCCTAATACGTTTTCAATGTAGTCAGCCTCCTCCATTGCTTCGTCAAAATAACCTTGCGTCATGTTTTCAAAATACTCTTGGGCATCTTCATCAAAATTATCCCAATCCATACTAAAACGTGCTTCGAGTTGCTTGTATGGGTCGCCCCCTGCGTCAGCTTTTAACACATAAGGCTTTTCAATTCTTGTTCTAGTTTGATATATCCCCGGACGCGCTTCTTTTCCTCCTTTTCCTACAAACCTGCCTTGCGATCCTGCGCTTGCGGCAAATGCGTTTTCAACTCCTGCATATTCTGACGCTTCTGGTGCATAATCAGTCAGGTACGTTCCGGGTCCAAACAGCCCTTCTTCTGAAGGATTAAAACCTTCAAAGCCCGGATTCGGGGTTCCGTGATACCATTCTTGTTCGTGGAACCCTTGATCGCGCCCTGACCATGTTTCTGAAATTTCGTCTAACTCAGAGCCTGCTCTTGGTTGCAAAGAGGCGTCAACTTCTGCTTTAGACTTTCCGGGCGTAAATGTGCGGCGAGGTGGCGGGGCTGCGTCAGCAACAGTCTCTGCTGCTCGCGCCGTCCGTCCTGCTCGCGCTGCTTTTCCTCCGGCCTTAGCTAAATCACCAACAACAGGGACCAACCCTAAACTTGCTAACGCAATTCCAAGAGCATCGCGGTCCTTTGCGCCTTTAGCTATATCTTGAAAGTCGGCTGCATACCCGGCAGGAGTAAGGCCAAGCGCAAGCTCACCTGCAAGATTGCCTCTTACGCCTTCCCATCCACGACCTGCTGACGACAGGGCGCGAGATAGTAACGATTTGTTTTCTTCTTCGTCCATTACCAACCACTAAGTGGAAGTTGTTGGGTGTAGTCTCCGGGGGTGCGAGTCAAATCTAAAGATCCGTCAAGGGATTGTGCAACTCCTAAATCATCACCAAACGTATCGGTCAACTGGATTTCTTCAGGTGGAACGCCTTGAACACGATCCCACCCGTGCAGTGCCAATCCAAGTGCCATGACGCCATCGTCATGTAATCCACGGGGTGCCTCATACCGAACGCCAGTAGCTGTGTAGGTAAATTCAAAACTCTCAAGTTCGGCCACTAACCATGCCTCATCCGGCAATACTAACTCTTCGGCCTGAAAGGCCGCGACGAGTCTTTGCATTAACCGCAGCTTGCTAGGGCGGCTGAACGTAAAGCCCGTTACCATGCACCCGGCCTCTTGCAAGTCGGACACAATTGCGTCACCCACGCCTGTAGAGTCTACCACCGCCGGAGTGTCGCCAATCAGTTCTCTGACCCGATCCTTAGTAACCGACCACGGGGCTTGCCACCGCTCTAGCCTGACCACCCTGCGCCATGCGTCCATGCCAATGGCAACCGTAAAGTCTTGAGCACGGGCAAGGTCAACTCCCCAGACTACTGGTTCATCAGGTTCCTCATCCATCTCCTGCACTGAACCACGAATAGCATCCAACCCGAAAGGATTGACACCATCATCAAGCGGAATACCCTCAAACTCTTGTGCAAAAACATCTGCCGGAAGCTCCTTTCTAGCTGCATCAATTTCCTCTGGCGGTATCCACGGGTTGTCCAACGTAGACGCACGAAAGCTCTGCCAATCAGGTTCTTCTTCCAGATTGCCGCGATTGAACATCTGGATAAATCCATGCCGTCGTCCCTTCGGCGTACCCAGTATCAGGGCACGGCCACCTAAATCCACAAGAGTAGGCCGGATCGCTGCCTGCCAAGTCTCAGTCAACTCACGGACAATCCCGGCCTCGTCGATAATTACTAACGCATACTTTCGGCCACGGGCAGGGTCTTGTGTGTCTAAGGTCCAGACCTCAATCACACCGCCCGTAATTAACTCTAGCCGTTTTTCCTGTTCACTAACGCGCTGAGTAACCGGGCCTAGACGCTGCACCAGTTCACGCCAAGCCTCCAAAGCATACTTGTAGCCGGGCGCAAACCAACCAACAGGCTGTCCGTCAATCGCTGCCTTGCAAGCCAATGTGATACCCAACGCAGTCTTACCAAACCTACGTCCGCACATCACCACTCTGAACCTCGCATCGTCTTCAGCAATCTCTTCCTGCCCCTTGTGGAGCTTGTAGATGCTGACCTCTAGCGAATTGTTCGAGCCTCTACGTTTCGGTCTTGCCATTCGACCTCCTCTGGCCTAGCTTCTTCGTGCGGCATTGCCGTGGGGGCACTACAGTGCGCGAAGGCTGACGGAGATTGACTCCCGCCCAAGCACTACGTGATTCACCCTTACCCATCAGTATAAGCGGATCGCCTTCTGGGCGACATACGACAACAAAAAAAGTCGTTTTCGTGGGGGGGTAAGGGGGGGATACGTGCGCTCAGGCATCGGGAGATTTCACGTGAAACGTAGATAAAGAGAAAGAGCAGTCATGGGGCACAGTGTTTCTAAGCAAGAAGATTTGTTAGCGCGAGTAGACAAAATTCTCGCGAGAATCGGCAAACTAGAAAAACATCTCAAGGCTTAGGTCGCGAAGGAGTCTCTTCGACAAGCTTAATCTCCACCGTCTGCTTAGATTCAGTCTGGATCGCCTGTTTATCGCCAAATTCTGCCGGATTCATGCGGATTGCGGCCCATTGCAGCGTGTCAATCTGCAATTTGTCCCTAGTTACCGTCTTGTTGTCCGTATATCGGCTAATTTCTAGGGCTTCTTCCGCTAACGCCTGCGCCATTAGCAGCCTAGCCTTGCGATATTCGTAAAACCAGTACTCATCCGACGAAATCCACCGCCTGACCGTCCCCGCTTTTAGCCCATACGGCTCTAACGTGTTCGACATCACCTGCCCATCGGCCATCTCGTTAAAGATATCCTCCACAACCGCCGCTTTTTCTTCCTGCGTGTAGTTGATTGGGGCCTTCTGGTTGCGTTTTAACGCAAATCTGAGCGCAGGAGCACCCTTTTCTAGTTTTTTAGCCATAAGCAAACGCTAGATCCCGCGCATATCGTTGTCAAGCTCTAGGTTTTGCTCCGCTCTCATGATGGCTAATACGTAGATCACGGGGGCCACGCGGGGGTACACCCCCCCCCTGCGCTTTCGCGCTCTCGTAGCGCGAGCCACGCGCACATGATACGCGCACGAACCGCGCATGACGTGGCACGGCACTTGCACGTGCGCGTGTGAAAGCCGCTTGCAAGCTTCACGGGTAGCTTTCACGTAAGCATGATGCGATCACGAAGCGAAGCTTACTGCGCTGCTCTTGCGATCATGAGCACATGAGACAGGGCCTCAATCTCGACAACGGATCGCCAGAAACTCGAAACCAAAAAGCTAGTAACCATGCGGTCTTTTTGATTGATTTCGCTCTGGGTGTTGACAACGGAATTGGTAGGCTGATAGGATGATGTCGTCGTCGCAGTTGAGACGGCCTACTCGAACCGGAGGTTGAAAATGGCACGAAACTGCTCTCACCACTTCGTGGTCTTCAAGTACGACAAGCCTATGCCTAACGGCAACATCTACAACATCTGGAAGTCGTATGATGAGGACATGATATGGGACTCGCCCAATGTCGAAGTTCTAGGATACTTCGACACCTACAAGCAGGCTCAAGCGGCAGTAGCCGCCAACAAGAGAGGTTAGGCCGATGACGAAAAAGCAGAAACGCAATCTCAAAAAAGAGATTACAGCGAACATCATCAAGGCCCTTGAAAAGGGCGTGGCACCTTGGGTCAAGGGTTGGTCCGGTGGTGATGGGTTCCCCATCAACGGAGGGAGCAAACGCCGCTACCGTGGCGTAAATGTTCTTAACTTGATTGCTACCGCTCGCTTCTCTGGGTATAGCTCGAACGAATGGTTCACATACAAGCAAGCCAACGATCTTGGTGGCTCTGTAAGAGTCGGACAGCGAGGCTCTACCGTAGTTTTCACGAAGTGGAACGAAGTTATCACGGAAGATCCTGAGACTGGTGAGGAGGTCGTAAAGACCTATCCAATCCTTCTAGGGCACACGGTTTTCAACCGCGACCAACTAGACGATATGCCGGAGCCGGAAGCTGTCGAAGACCTCCCAGAAAAGGAGCGTCACGCTAGAGCCGATAGGCTCATCAAGGCCACTGGTGCTAAGATCACCTACGGTGATGCCAGTGCATACTATCGGCCTTCGACCGATGAAATCGCCATGCCTCGAATTGAACAATTCGACCATGAGTCGGAGTACTACTCGACTCACCTGCATGAGCTTGTCCACTGGTCAGGTAGTCAAAAAAGACTCGACCGTGACCTAAGCGGAACCTTCGGCACTGAAAGCTACGCTTTCGAGGAACTTGTCGCTGAACTTGGCGCGGCCTTCACCTGTGGTGAACTGGGAGTTGACGGCAAACTTCAACACGCCGAATACATCGGCTCTTGGATCAAGAAGCTAAAAAATGATAACACGTACATCTTCAAGGCTTCTGCTCTAGCAGAAAAAGCGGCCACCTTCCTGATGGACTTCGAGGAGTCCATCGACGAGTCGGAAGAACTCGCCGCCCAGTGGGAAGCACTGGTAGCCTAGATGACACATGGAGCGCGGCATACTCTGGTGCCTTCGAGGGTTCGACTCCCTACGCTCCCGTAGTCTTTTAATTGATAACCTATCTAATGAACTCTCACCGGAGGGTGAGAGAGTTCACTAGATAGTCAACCACTTTCCAGTAGTCCCTCACAACGGAGTTCTCAGGTGTTCAAATTAGACATACGAAAAGCACTACTCACCAACCGAACTACTGCTGACCCCTTGACAACGGGTTACATTGGTAGCGTCTCAACCGCAACAGTCGAAACCTCGAAGGGGTGACAACATGACAAGCAAAGAACAACTACACGCTAACGTCCTGCACTGGGTGGAAGTGCTCGAAGGAAACCATCAGCCGGAAAACACTGATGAGACTGCCCTCGAATATGTGCTCGAAGGCATTTTAGATGTTGAGTACACGGTGGCGGGTTCCGGTCAAGTTCTGGGTGCTTCCTACCTTATGGCCTTCGGAGGTCCAACGGTTCGGATCGACACACGGCATAATACCGTCATAGGCACTTGGGGGCATGACACCTACTCAGTCTCCTACACTGACAACATCGGCTTGCAAAGCCTCGAAGAAGATTTTGCTTCCGTTGTCGGACTTAATGTTTCTTAACTGTTGAACTTTAGAGCGAGGAAATACCCGATGGACAATGTGTACGTTGAAGATGCTATGGCGTTGTGGGAAGCTGTACTAGAAATGGCAACAGAGGACGAGGACGTAAAGGATCTTTTTGATACAGATGTGAGGTTGATGCGTAAGCAACTTGCTCTGCTGATGCCGAAAGCCAAGGCTTTTTACCAACAGTACCGAAGCGGAGGTGAGCATTTAGATAAATCTTGGGATTGGGGGTTTTGTCCTTGGTTTGTTAGGAACTGTGTTGATTGGAATGGCTTTCATTACGGACTAGAAACAGATGATTTCCGTGCGTTGCCGGAGATGGTAGACGACGAACTGTATATATCTAATGAACTCTCCCCGAAGGGTGAGAGAGTTCACTAGATAGATAACTGGCCTTTTCTTGGAGCAAGCCACATGACAAACATTCTTTATGAGGCCGACATGGTAGCGGACATGGAAGGAGATTACCACTTCTTCGCCGCTTCAGGGCATCCTCACTTCAGTTGCGAAATGGCAAAAACGCTCGACGAAGTAGTAACCAAGATGGACTCAGTTACTAAAAAGTGCATTTACCGGATCTGGCAGGTGCCACTCGCCGTAGATGCTGAGTACGAATTTGATATCAGCATCGGCCCATATGTGAAAGGGTCAGTTCTCATCGGCACTGTTTTTCCCGAAGACTATTTAGACAAACTACGAGGTGACATCGTTACCATGTGGCATGAAAAGCTTAACGAAAAGAAGCCCTCTACTGAGGATGCTAGAGACGCTTCTTCCCCTGATGTCCTTGAAGGAGTTAACTAAAATGTCATGTTACGAAGCGCACTGCTCCATAGAGTTTGACACGTTTGATGTCGAACTTTCAGTTCACGTTGAAGGCGAGGAGCTAGACCGTAGCTTCTACGGTTCGTCTGCCGAAGACATCGCCGATGCTATCGCTGAAGCGATGAACGAGGCCAAGCCTGAGATTGAGCAGGACGACGTGTCTCAGGCAGTAATCGACAAGCTCACTCAGTGGCACGAAAAGCTCGACACAGATGTGCTTGACGATACTCTTTGTCGTCAGATGGACGGCGACTGTGGCGGCGAAGGTGATGTAAGCCACACTGAGTACTACGACCTCGAAGAGGTTGACGTAACCTTGGAGATGTCGGCTTGTTGGAGGGTTGAGGTAATTTACCTCAGTTAGCAGGACAGGGGTGGGGCCTTTGGCCCTGCCCCTGAGTAGGACAGGGGGTGAGAATGGTTTCGACATCTCGCAAGACCCGACAGGGTACGGGATGGACTTCGGTTCGAGTCCGAACACCTCCACTATGCTCACAGACAGGGTAGGTGCTGTACACACCTTGGGTCTGTGGCCTATGCACTAGGTCGGGGTTCGATTCCCCCTGTGAGTTGCCATTCGCTGAGTCTTTTATTGATAACCTGAACAACGGAGGTACAGGTGCAAGTCAAGCTCACGATTACCGTTCCGGTCAACGAGAACGAACAGGCCGGAAGCGAGCTTAACGTAGAGAAGATTCTCTACTTGTTGGAGGAGGCCGAACTAGAGGGCCTCTTAGACTTTCCTTTCAGTGTTCACAGAGAGCTTCCAGAGGAGATGGCAAGCTTGACAACGGCAGTATAGTTAGGGGTCGCAATCGCAACGGTTAACCCGAAGGAGAACCGACAACGTATGCGTAAGACAAAGACAACCTCGACGGTGCTACAGCGTTTAGCTGATGCCGCCGGAGTCAGGTTAGGCAGAGACGGCAAGCTTTGGCTCGTACACACAGCGGACCTGCTCACCCCAAGTCAAAAAAAAGAATGGCGCGAATGGGGATTCAGGACAGAACCTCGACCGCAAAACTCCACGAAAGCCCTAGCCACCTTGGCTCTCTGTCTTTTTGAAAAGTACAGGAAGGCAGACCCAGACAAGTGGGAAGCACTGCGCCAAGAGGTGCGCTATGACCCCGGCACCCGAAGGCACAGTTGGAGCACTCGAATCCAACTGGAAGTTGCGGTGCCGACTAAGGGCTTATCCTGTAACGAAGAAGTAGCATTACAAAGACTCGCGATTACGGAGATAGAATGAAAACCACCGACGAAGGGAGAACTAAGATGAAGGAAGGTTCCGATTATCGGCATGGGGAAAATGGCGCATGGGTTTACAATCAGAACTGCGTTCGCTCAGGTCATGTAGTGAATTTCGCAGAAGTGGAGGCTTTTAGCGAAAGAACTGAGGCTGATGAGGAGCATAGCGATTGGACTTGGTGGCCTTTGGATTACGCTCAAAGAACACTGGCTGACGAAGGGAATGGTGTCGGCCCAAACCACGTGTTCCGTCTACGTGCCGCCGCTAATGTGATTCGCTACAATGATTGAACGCCTGACCTACTGGCTTGTGGTCTGTGTGATGTGGGCTATGGGCCTACTGACTATCTACCAGTTAGTCAGAATGACCTCCGACGAAGTGGTGCCAGTCGTTCAGTTAGAACCCATTCAAGCAGTGGTTCTCGATCCAGTCGCTAGTCATTTAGATAACTGGAGGTGGCCGTGCAGTGGAGACGGCTGTGCAAACAGCAACGCCATCGGCAGGATAGCTACGTCAGTTAGATATCACAGCAAGCGCACAGGTATCTCACAGCGTTTACTGGTCGGCATCTTGATGGTCGAAAACCCGTGGCTCGACACCACGGCTGTCAGCTATGCCGGAGCGGTCGGACTTATGCAGGTCATGCCCATGCACACTGAGGCGTGGCCTGAGTGTACGCTCCCACTCGAATCTATTGAAGGATCTATATGCAGAGGTGCGTCCATCATCTCTGCGTTCATGCTCCGGGGTAACGAGACGCAAGCACTTTTGCGCTACAACGGTTGCCGACAACGGTACTGTCAGGGCTACCCTCGTAAAGTGTTGCAGGAGGCAGAGTTATACGATGGTTGAGTAGTGGGGCTTGACAACCCTATTATGATTTGGTGTCGCAAAAGAGACGCAACTTTTTCGGAGGACACTATGTTCGCAGTGAAGCATCCCAAGCGTGGTTGGGAACAGCGTGAAGGTATACCCACCTTGGCACAGATGCAGGAAATCGTCGGTGGCAACATAGAGCATTTTTACCTTCCGCTTAAAGGCCGCATGGGTAACGAAAAGCAAATCGACCTGTTCGTAAACGAAGAGGGCAAGCTCTTAGACCTGCCAGTGAACATAGGGATACTCAACATAGACGAGCTTGCCCTAGTTGACATACTCGTTGGCCCGATCATAGCGGTGCGCCATGACCTAGAAGGCGAGACGGCAACACTCACAGACGACGACCTTGGAATCCTGAAGCGGCTAGAGGGAGCCGTGAAAACCGAAGAGCTAGTCTTTATACCCGCAGAACACGAAATGTTTTCTTACGCTTTGAGGAGGTTAGGCCGTGAGTCTTCGTAGAGCGAGTAAACGAAAGGCAAAAAGAAAGGCGTTAAGTGAGGGCGCACTACCTGAGTGGACTCCGTTCAAGGATGTTACCCACCTCATGCCTAACGCTGAAGTGTATGCAGAGAGGGACAGGCAGAACAACACTGTGGCTCGTTGCTACGCTAACAGTAGGTATGAGGCTTGGGTAACAGAGATCCCGAATGGCGTAACCTACATTTCGTTTAAGGCTCTCGACAAGAGAGCGATGCACGATTGGCGTGAGTTCTGGAGAATCAAAAATGAACTTACGCATGAGGACCGGGAAGCGATTGAAATTTACCCCGGCGCGTGGCGTGTCGTCGATACGTCGAATCAGTACCACCTCTGGGTACTGCCCGAAGGCCAAGCGATCAACCTTGGCTACACCTGCCCTGATGTAAGCGAGGGCTTTCCTGACAGGTACACCTTCCAGAAGGGAAGGCAACGTGAGATACCTGCATGGATGAAAAGATTTAAAACTGATCCGGGATCGTACACAGGAGGAGGTGCACATGGATGCGGCCCGTGGCGTTGGTCTAGCGCAAAGAAGTTGAAGTTAGTGATTGCTCGTACACACCTCGAAGCTCTTGAAAGGATAGGAAGTCGGTACTGGAACAAGCGATGAAAACAGTCTACGCAGTATTGGACTACGCAGAGCATTGGGACTGGGTGCTCCACACAGGAGTGCCCAGTAGCTCTCAAATAAAAGAATACGTGCAGGGTCCGTACACAGCCTGTTCAGGCGACTTTGATTTCAAGTTGCTCGTAAACCGATACGGAGCTTGGGCCTTTAGAGGTCAAGGTCCGTCTGGCTCGCTTATCAAAATAAGAGATGGCGTAGCATACGGTATGCTGTGTGGGCCTGTCGTGGCAGTGCGCTATGACGACGACGGGAACATTGTTTCGCTGACCACAGATGACATAGCAAAACTACACAGCATGGTAGACGAAGGATACTGTTACAACCTACCCCCCTTGACAACGTAATCCTGCTGTGGTTATCGTTGTCATAAGTCGCAACGGCGACACCTTTAGCTAGTGAGGTACTATTGAGCGTGAGAATTATCTGCGTAGTGTGCGGAGTAGAGTCAGGCTCACCAGACTCCACTCCAGTGGAGAGCGTGTGTGGTCATCTCAGTTGCATAGCATTAACCACCGACGCAGTGACCTCATTCACAGTAACCAGTCTTTTTGATAAGGCTGCTCGTAGGTCTGTGTATGTGCAAAACCTTTCGCCGGAGGACAGCGACGACGATGTGCGCTTGGCGATTTCCAGATACCAAAGAGCACGGAAACGTGCCATGTATGCAGCGGAGGTCTGCAAAGAAAATGACAGAAGCCGAAGCCAAGAAGACTTATGAAGCACAGCTAACCGAAATGCTTGCTTTGTATAACGAAGCCAAGTGGACACCCGGACAGCACAAGGGCAAGTGTGCGGAGGATGTGATGGAGGAAGAAGTTCCTCCGAAACACTGGGTAATAGTCCGTCGTCTTTTGATAGATGAAGTGCGCTACTCAGACAAAGTGACGACTTGCAATTTTTGCAATCAGAAGTTTGAAAGCCACCGACAGATGGTGGCGCACAGGGGCCATCAGCACCCTGAACGGCTCAAGAACTGGCGCAACCGTGGCATCCCAAGGGATTACAGGGGAGGTGTCCAGATCACGTACATCATGCGGAAGTACGGAATCAGGCGAGCCGATTGTTACAAGGTATTAGCTGATAACAATGTACCTCTAAGGGAGGAGGTAGAACGCTATGAGTAACTGGCACCCGAAGACCGAAGGAATCTTAGCTGAGATAGAGCAAGGCATAGACTATCTCGAAAGGGTTGATAACGATCCTGTGTACGTTCGCAATCGCAGTAAGATCAGCGACAACCTTAACAGGTTGTCTGCGTTGGCCGCTGATGGATGTCGAGCTTCGCTTATGCGTGAGTTCATTTTAGATGTAGCGACTAACGAAGAAGCGTGGAGAGCACTGACACCAGAACAGCGCAGTAAAATGCGGGAGGCATTAGGGACATGACACCTGAGACTCGAAGGGAAATACTCGTTGACTGTATGAAGCGCACAGGGTTATCACCTGAGCACTTCGCTCAACGAGAGCTAGGACGCGACAGGTCAACGATCTATCGTTGGTTGGCAGGAACGAGCAAGGTTCCAAACAGCGTAGCTGTTTACTTGACTCGTTACTGGAGGAGAGAGCCGTGAGTCAGCTAGGCATCTTTGATGCACCTGTCGTCAGGAACTCTGACAGTGCTTACGCTCATAAAGCCGCTGATGCCATAGCTCCAAAGCTAGGCAAGATACAGCGTGAGGTCATAGAGGCGTACCGACAGTACGGGGATATGACTTCTAAAACTGCTGAAGCCTTGCCATGCTTTGCAAGTTACGGTAGATCCACTATCCAAAAACGAATATCAGAACTGAAGGGCGTAGGTATTCTTGAGTATGTGAAGGACTCACCAGACGCGAAGTACCGTCTAGTGGAAGATCGGGTGGACAACCCGTTGCCCCGGACAAGGCGAGAAGTTTGTCGCTGCTGCCGGAGGCCACTCTAAAACGTTTCACTGCATTGGAGGTGCAAGTGAGCACAGGTAAGATCATTATTCGACACACAGTGTCGGCAGGGTGGACCGCCGTGCCCCATCTTCTGACAGAAGATGCTAGGCTGAGTTGGAAAGCCAAGGCGTTATGGACATGGCTCGCGGGGCGACCAGACGGTTGGGTAGTGCGCTTGTCTCATTTAGTGACACAGGCTACTGACGGTATTGGTTCGGTTCGCACAGGTCTAGACGAGCTTGAAAAGCTAGGGTACATAAGCCGCAAGCAGTTGCGTGACGAAGACGGCAGGTTCATAGCCGTAGAGTACACCATCAATCAAGCACCAGAGTCAGTTCAGCCGCATACGGAAAAACCGCATACGGATAATCGAACCCTAAACAACAAGAAACATAGCAATAAGAAAAAGATTACCCCGGAGGTAGGTGCTGCGTATAAGCGGTTGTGGTCAGAGTACCCTTCCCGTGGAGATCACCCTAACAGCTATCCGGCAGGACTGTCTGCATACAGCAGACTGATAGATGCAGGGCACTCAGCAGAGCTAATCTTACTGGCTGTCAGTAGGTATGCTGCATACGTGCAAGAGAATATCAAAGAACCACAGTACGTGATGTCTACCGCACGATTCTTGTCGGCTGACTGGGAAACCTTCGCAGAAGACTCTAAGCCAGAGACGACCACTTCCAGTGATGGGTTGAAGTTCCTATGACATGGAAGATCAAGAACGTCTTAGACGGCTCGTCTGCTATAGACTATGGCAGTGGCTTGATCGGTGCTGACCTTAACCCGTTACCTACAGGCTTACGCTCATGGGATGCGGCTTGTTATGAAACCAATAACAAGGGCCTAGCGAATTGGTGGATGACCGTAATCGGAGGCGCAAGCAACTCAGGTAAGACCCAGTTATTACAGCACCTGCTTAGGCAAGCGTGGCTGAACCACATGAACCCCGGCTTGATTACGATGGAGGTGCCTCTTACCGGGATACAGCGTTCTGTCTACAGCAGGATCACAGACTTCAATTACCACGACTTAATGCCGCACACGTTTGGAGATGGTGGGGCAGCAGAAAAGGTTGTCTCTTTATCTAATCAAGTTAAGAAGTATGCAGGTAGCGAGCGCAGTTTTATGGTCGCTGAACACGACGGCTCACCTGACTTGAACGCGATCTTAGAGATGTGCTACGCTATGAAGGAGTCGGGCTGTGGCGTGATTGGCCTAGACCACCTGCAACTTATTAAGTCTCCCATAGGTGAGATATCTGATAGGGCGACAGAGATCGCAGAAGAGCTTCGTAGGTTCGCTCATAAGGAGCGGATACTTGTGTTGGCTCTGTCTCAGTTGAATCGGTTCGCGAGCCGGGAGCGTGGACGTCGCCCTATTTGCCAAGACCTGTGGGGCGGCACCAGTATGGAGAGCAACGCTAATCAGGTAATCCTGATTGACCACACGTTTATGAGGCGTGACATGGAGTACACACACATCATTCGTACCCGGCTCATATTAGATAAAAACCGTGAAGGTCCGAACAGGGTTAGCATGGACGTTGAGGCAAACTTTGTAACTGGAACATGGCGGGAAGCAGAGCCTCACGAAGAGCATTTGTGGGAAGACGGTTGACAATGGTTGTCAACGAGTTTACTGTTAACGAAGAACTTCTTCTTAGGAGAATTGAGAGTATGGCAATACACAAGTTGCGCGAAGGTCCAGTAACCATGCAGGTTTCTGGGGCAACGGTGGTCGAAGGAAAGTATGGCAGTCAGGTAAGGTTTGATGGCGTGTTTATGGACGACGACAACGCCTCGCTTTACATCAGCGAGCGATCTGCTGTCAATCAGCTAGAGCGGATTGCGCTTACCGTCGATACCTGTGCAGGTGAAACGCTTCACTTTGAGCACGTTCACAAAGACGACCGCACCTACACTAACATTAAGCGTGTCACAAGTGAGAGCGCACCCAGTGCCCCTGCTGCTCCCGCAGCTACCCCTGTGGTTTCTATTGCAAGCACACCTGCTGCAAAGTCTTCTTTTGAAAGCAAGTACGAGCAGTGTCTTGGCATAGCGTTACAGCACTGTGAAGGACTAGCAGAGCAGGGTTGGCAGGTCGAAACGTCTGATCTAGTTGCAATGACAGCAACGCTGTTTATACAAGCAAACAGACGGTGACGATCACCAACAGGCACAACCTACCTGCTTCGTTTGTAGAAGCGGTACGGCGTGACCCCTATCAGGGCGGTGGAGACATATCAGCCACCGCTCTGATAGACTCGCCTCAACGCAGAGCGTTGATCCACAAGCACAAATCTAAAATAGATACAGATGTGTCTAGCATGGTGTGGGCACTATTGGGGTCAGCCGTGCACCACATCCTCGAACGCTCAGAGGTGGATGGCGTAGTCGTGGAAGAGCGGTTGTACGCCAACATAGGCGGTTGGGAAGTCTCTGGTCAGTTTGACAGGTACAACCCTGAAACAAAAGCCTTGCAGGATTACAAGGTTACAACCGTCTACAAGCTAGGTGGCGACAAGAAGGACTGGACCCGGCAGCTAAATGTGCTGCGGTGGTTGTGTTATCAAAATGACATAGAAGTCGAGTCGTTGCAGATATGCACAATCCTGCGCGACTGGTCGCACAGCCGGAGTCTGCGTGATGGGGGCTATCCTGCTACCAATGTTGTAATGGTAGACATCGAAATGTGGCCGATCCCTCAGACTGAAGAGTATATCAAAGAACGTGTAGCTCTGCACCGTGCAGCTAGGGACGGCAATGCAGCCTCTTGCACTGACGAAGAGAGATGGTATTCAGGAGACAAGTGGGCAGTGAAAAAGCCCACCAGTAAACGTGCATTGCGTGTCTTTGACAATCGCCAAGATGCAGAGGATTACAAAACAGATAGCACCATCGTCGAACATCGCCCCGGAGAGTACAGGCGTTGCCTGAACTTCTGTGAGGCCGCACCCTTTTGCGAGCAATGGAATAATGGGAAAGTCTCAGAGAGATAAAGGCCACAATTGGGAGCGTGAGGTTGCCAAGAGGTTGCGGAGTCATGGCATGGATGCCCGTCGCAACATCATGGAAACCCAACTAGGAAACACAGGTGATGTACACATCTACAACAATCAACAAGAGATGATTGCCTGTGTTCAATGCAAGAACATGAAGTCGCCTTCGGTTTGGAAAGCAATGCAAGAAGCGATTACGGCAAGTGCGATCCATGCTCGTATGGGCGAAGAACCCGTACCCGTGTCTGTTGTCAAAAGAACTGCGAAGCCGGGACAACCCGTAGAAGAATACGCTGTTATGCGCTTTGAAGACTTCTGTAGCTTTATTCTTTCCTACAAAATTGGTGATCCAATTCGCAAGGTCATGGACATGGGACTCCTCGAAATCGAACCGAACGAGATGAACTAATGGGAGCCATACCAGACGCAACAAAGGTCAAAGCCGTGATGGACTTGCGCCAAGAGGGAATGTCTTACGCAGACATAGCTAGGCTTATGGGTGTGTCGCGACAGGCTGTTAGGCAGATGGTCCTTCGGGCTGCTGCGCGGAACGAAGCCGTTGAATCTGCTTCATAACCCGCCCTATCTCTTTTGATAAATACGTGTGTTGACGAGATCCTTCCTTGCGCTTGCCTCGCATGACATCTAGCTCACGAAGTTTTTTGTATAGGGCTTGAATCTCATCGGTGGAGGAGTTCATCAAGCTCCTCTTGCGCTTGAACTAACTGCTTGTACAGTTCGCTTGTAGAAGCGTACTCGCCTAGTTCGCCCTTTTTTGTTAAGACGTTTAAGCGTGTAATCTTGTCTCGAAGCTGCCTGTATTTTATTTGATTCATCGCTTTATGGTAGTCTGCTAAACGCAAAAAACCCCGCGATGTAGCTACCGAAGGATGAGCCGGACAAGGGCTCGTAGGTACACCACGGGGTACGCCAAAGCGCAAGTAATAATACACCTCTAAGACAGTTCCTGTCTAGCCCTCGTATCGCCTGCCGCGCCAGTAAGCAACGCCGTCGAAGACGCGCACCCGCTCTACTGCAAAGTTCTTGCGGTCTTCCGACCAGACTACCACACAAAACCCTTGCTGCCACTGCGGATGGCTGACATAGGACGTTCTGAGGGCGCAGCAGCAACCTAAGCCAAACCAAGCTGACTGGCCGTCATATGTCTTTTTACCATAGTAACCAATGCGGTGTGTGTGTCCTGACATACCAGATTTCGAGTAGTGCTCTAGCTCTGCCTTCTCGCTTTGACCGCTGTGGGCGCGAACTTTTTCCCCGTGGGTTACGATCAGTTTATTAAACAGTAGCTTGTGGCTTGGGTACGAGATTGCTTCCCAACCAAGCTCGTCCAACCCTAGTAACGAAGGCCATGACAAAGCCTCTACTACTTTGGGCAGTGTCAATATCTCCCCCGCCTGCCGATTGTCCGCAAGCGTCCAGATTAAACGTTTAAGACGTTCTTCGTGGTTGCCCTCGCACCAGATGTGTTCAGCGTTGGGCGTCAGGTCTGTAACCTTTGCAAAATGTGCCGCGCCTATGCGTATCTCTTCTTTGAGTGGAACCCTAAGCAGTGGATCTTTGTGATACTTGCTAATCTGTTCGCAGTCCAAAGTGTCTCCGTGGTCAACCACTAGATCAGGTTGCAAGTCCTCCATGACAGCGTACAAAATCTTCATTACCCGGTCGTCCTGATACGGGAAATGTATGTCAGAGTAATGGATGCTCTGGTAGGGTGTACCTTTAGCTCGCTTTGCAACCTTTGGTCGTTTGTAATTGAGTAGCACGGGTTGGGGCAAGGAACTGTGCTCCCATTTCTTACGCACCTTGATAGCCACGTAGTAACACGGAATAACGACAGCCTTTTCCTTAACCTTCATAGGCACATCCCACTTTCTAACCGGGGATGCGTCTACAATCTCCCATATCTCTGGGTCTAAGCCTGACTTTGCAAAAAGCTCTTCCGGGTTCTTGATTGACGCAGACGCTGCCACAGATACTGTGCCAATTTCGTCTTCTAGGTTGATGTCTAGTTTTTCTAGTGGCCGTTCAGGCGGCCTTAGCAACGACGACCTGCCAGTATCGTGTTCCATGTTCTCCGGGTTATACAGGATACCCCGGCGTTTCATAATCGCTAACTGAGTGCGAGTCTCGCCAAACCGATGCCAAAACTCTGTTACCAGTTCTTGATTAGTGCGCCTAAGACTTAAAGCATTGAGGATAAAGCTGTCTTCTTCGGCGCTCCAAGGCTTCCAAGCCACTACAACGCGCCTGCCGCTACGAGTCCGACAACGGCTAGGCTCGCGCCTACGCCGACAGAAGGTATTGCTCGTTTTAGCTTCTCATGCCAAGGCGGGTTAGCAAGCTCTTCCCATATCTGTAGCTGAACCTGCTGCTCTACGTTGATACCTTTTTGTGTCTCTAGTTCAAGCTCTAGACCACCCACCAAAGAGCGCAATTGCCCCACAGATACCCGTAAAGCCTCGTTCTCCTGCACGTATGTCTCTATTTGAGCCTCATAAGAGGCCACAACGGCCCTGTGAGACGCAGCGAGGGAGTCAGCCAGTGCTGACACCGTGCTATCACCCAAGGCCGTTAGGCGAGCGTGTAGGTCATCGTGCTCAGAAGACGCAGTAACAGCGCGGCTTGCTAAATCCCGGCGTTCTAGCTGCCATTGAGCGACATTTACGTCAAATGCCGAATCGCTTACGGCAATTGCCGTTCTTAGTGAGTCGTTGTCGGCGGTAATCGTTGCTAGTTGGCTCTCAAGCTCCGCAACCTTAGCCTCTGATTCTTCTGCTTGGTAGCGTAAGAGAGCGTGTTCGTTTGATTGTTGGCAACCGCGCAGAAACAACGCAAGCGCAGCAAAGGCCAACACCAGTATCCATTTGGTCGGCATGGTTATCCCGGTTAGTCGTTGCAAATGACTTCTGATTCTCGCGAAGCCAGTGCTTCGCACAGCCTGTCGAGGCGGTCGCTCATAGCCTGAAGCTCGTCCTCAAGATCGCGGTGTTGTAAGTTACGCCTGTCTATGTATGTGTTCTGACGGCGGCTAACCGTCTCGACTTGGCTTGTTAGTGACGAGCTTTCCGTCTCTAGCGCACCAAATCTGCGGTCAATAAAGATTGCAAAGGCCATCAAAGAAACGACCGCGCCTACCGTGAGCTTGACTCCGGTAGCCTTAGAGAAGGTCGTATCCTGCACTACCGTCGCGCCCTTAGCTCTTCGACCTGAGACTCAAGGTCTGCAATTCGCTCCGCATACCACTCAAGAGTAAGCTCTTGCTGTTGGTCAAACGGGGCACTCCCTGACTCCACCTCTTGAACAAGCTTTTCAAGCTGTGTATCAAGGTGGTTTAGCAACATAAACTGCTCTGCATCAGCAGGCAGAGAGCCTAGCTCACCTCTAGGCCAACGCACACGAAACTCACTGTTAAGCTCTGTCTCTTGACCCATGATTAGCAACTGAGTTTCGATAGTGTTGAGCCGCTCGACAACGCCAAAGTATGCCCATACGCCTACCGCAACTCCTGCCACAATAGACAGGAGATTACGCAGCGGCATGGTAAGCTCCGTGTCATCGTTTAGCCGGGCAGGCATTAGTCGTCTCGTTTAGGTGCCCACTTTTCAACGCCGCTAATGGAGAAGCACCCCAAGGTGATAATAAGAAAGCTGTTGTAGATAAACTCCTGAACTTGGAGTTCCATCCCCCACACACCCGTCGCCACATCTACAACAGCCGTAACTACCATCATTGCAAAGCTGATTGCGCCGATGATGGTCTTTTCGTTCCAATCATTGTTGTCTTTGAAAACGCTTAAAAACCTACTCATTGTGGTTATCCTCAGTTGCATCTTCAATTAAGAGTAGAAACTTTTCCTCGTCCTGCACAATCTCCCAAAACTCGTTGAATGCTTTCTTGCTGTTCCATACAGCAAGCCGCCCATCCTCTGTCTCACCTCTGTCTTTGCCGGGAGCTATGCACCCTTCAAGCTCAGATGCGTAGTTAGCGGCATGAAACAAGAGGCGGTCCCGGTCTTCTACAATAATCTCAAACGTCGGGTAATCACCACGGTGGTAGTAGTCTTTAACGCAAGGGTGCATCCCTTCTGGGATTAACGTGGCTGAGTTCTCTATGCTAAAGAATGAATGACCGTTTTCCTTGCTATAAAGTCTACCCCACACCGCATCACCCTTCTTCACCTCACGTTTAAGATGCCACAGTGGAGCGTTTAGAGCCATGAATTATCTCGCGCAGGTTATGGTCGGCAGTTCATTAGACATAGCGTCTAACATACAGATCACTTGGTCGAGCTTTCGTTCAGAGTTCTGGAGACGGCTTTCGATGCTTCTGATAGAATCCTCGTTAACGCGAACGCGATCAGGAAGATCAAGATAAGGTTGAAGAAGAACACCACAGAGAAAAATCCCGGCAAGAAACCAAGCGGCCTTCTGGCCTGTCGCGAGCAATTCGTTAACACTATTCATTTCATTACATCTGACGCAAGCGTTCTAACGCCCTACGTCTTCTGGTGGTTCTAGCGCGAACTTTAGTTGTAGATTTGTCGAGAGCACGTTTGAGGGCTTCGCGCATTACAGGATCAAGCTCATCTACAGGTGCGCCTGTGTATTCTTCAAAGGCCGCAATAATTCTTTCTAGACGTTCTCGCTCGTCAGCCCCTTCGGTTTGCCTGCGAGCAGAAAAGTCTCTGTACGTTTCGTCTTTATCTTTCTTTCTTGATCCGGGTATGTAATCAATTTCCTCTAACGCTTCGTATAGAGGCCCTGACACCATAGTTCTGGGTGTCAACGGGTTTAAGGCTCTATTGATAGGATCAGGAGAGTCCAGTGTTTCGCCCAAGGTCGTCACCCTTTTCGGCAGCGACCTACTAGCATACGGAAGGTTGCCTAACACTCCTTCTACAAACGTCTCTGGTTTCCGTACATCGGTTTCTACAAATTGAGAAGCGGCTCGACCTGCGCCAGATAGCGGAATAAACGTAGCTGCTGCCCGACCAAGCGCAGCGTCTTTAGCAAGACCACGCCCCTCTATGGTTTCGAGTGCATCACGAACACCTGTTAGCAACGGCATCTCAGCAGCGGCTCGTATTGTCGCTGAACCTGCGGCACCCGTTAGATCACTAAACAACGGCTCGCCTTCCATTTCGTCATCAACAGAAGAAAGCGATGCGCCTATCGCGAGTAACGGAGCAATCGTTCCTAGTGAAGCCAAGTTGTATGAATTGCCGCCAAACCGAATTGACAGAGGCCCTTCTCCTGTCAACTCGCGGCGTTGCGCCTCTCTTCGTTCACCACTGCTTGCACCTATAGGTGGTGTGTATTCAGTGGTTAACACCCCGGACTTGTGCAAAGCATAGCCCATAAACACAGCAGTAGACCCTGTGATTTGTTTAGCGTACAGCATTGCTTCCATGCGACGGGCTTGGTCTTGCAAGCCTTTTTCCGTGACGTTGAAACCCTGTCTTCTCATAGAGTCAACGTGTCTTTTTAATAACTTAGGATTGCTCCACGAACCCAGACCTATCCCAAGAATCGGAACACGTTCTAAAGCTTTGCGAATAATGTTAGTAGGCGTGTTTGGGAAGGGAACCAAAAAACTAAGAATCTTTCCTGCCGTACCGCCTTTCTTTTGCTGCTCTCGCACAAACTCACCAAAAGTAGTTCTGCTTTTGTATGTCGCATCAAGCGCATCAAACGTGGCAAACACGATGTCGTCATCTACCACCTTTCCGCTTTGACCAGTAAGGTCCATGTAATCAAGGACAAGTTCGTCAAACTCTGGTGTTCCTGCCTTGATCCCTTTTTTGGTAGTCTCTACGTCTCTCAAGGCTCGCATAAGAGCACGTTCTTTTAACGACTGGTTCATCGCTGCTTCAAAGAACGGTTTATCACCTGCTGCTATTATGCCGTAAATGCCGTTGTTAATTCTGTTCAAAAGGTTGGCGGCTTTTTTTGCACCTTCGCTTTCAAACGCAGTTGAGTAACGGCCTCGAACAATCTTTGATAATGGTGTTTCAGGATCACCCAATCCTGCAAGATATCTTTCTTTGTTTTTCCAGATTTCTTTCCCGCCTTGTGAAAAACCTTCTAGATAGTCTTTTGCACCATCTAAGATGCCTGCGTTTCCAAAGACACGTTCTTGGTCAAGGTTACTAGCCATCAGCCTGTCAAGCATTTTGCCGATAGGTGTCTCTACAAACACACCTGCGCCTGACTCCATACTCCCAAGAATATTTCTAAGCCATGAAGCAGGCATAGAAAGCAACCCGGCACGGCGGTTTTCAAGAGCAACTTCAGCCTTACTCATTTTAGTAAGTCTGTCTACAAAAGCATCAATCAGTTCTATCTGCTTGCTTTTGTCAGGCATTGCAAAGATGTCTAAGATTTCTTTGAAATCTTTAGGCTTTAACGCCTCAAAGCCATCAATGCCAAGGTTAGCCTTCAGGATGTCTTTTATGTTGTCTGGCCCAATGTCTACAAGGTTAGATAAAGCAAGTGCCTTAATCGCGCTCATCTTTTGTAAAGATCGGCCTGAAGCAGAACCAGTAAGACTTACCGGAATCGCAATTTCTGTTCCCTGCGCGTACAACATCGGGATAGCTACGTTGTCTAAACGATTGAGTTCGGCTAGTTCTTGTACTGATTCCGTGCCGCTTAGTTTTTTGGCTTCAAGCTCAGTGCGCCTAGCTGAAGTTGCAGCTATTTCCCTCTTTATCTCGTCAATTTCACGAATCAATCGTTCTTGCTGTGCGTCACCCAGAGCCACGCTTCTACCTTGAGCAACGCCGTCGTCAAAGTCTTTTAGGATTTGCTGAACGTCTAGCTCATCCGCAGCCTTGCTTACTTCGTCTGGGCTAGATATGTCCCTAATTCGAGAAGCCCGGTCTTTAGCAACGTCTTCAGCATACGCAAGCATATCCGGGTTCATTGAGCGAGCGACACTTGGAACAAACTGATCTACGTCTTGTTCTTCAGCTAGGTCTTCAAGTACCTCTTCCGCTCTGTCAGCTACTTTTTTGGTGCCTGCCTTGCCCGTTTGCTTTGCTGTTTTTGCAGTTGGCCCTATTAAGGCACCTGCTGCGCCACTCAAGGCAGCGTTCTCAAGGTACGCTCCCCCTCTTCCGGGTAAAACAAAGCCTCCCTCTTCAGCGGTTGCCGCCTGTGCAGCGTCAACAGGAAAGCTTGCAGCCGCTTGTGCAGCCGCTCTCTTCGCTCGACTGCCAGATCCTAACCACCTAGCAAAACCGGGAACAAACTTTGTTGCACCCCTAACTGCCAAAGTGCCGCCAGTAAGTGCTCCGGCTAGTTCTGAGCCCACACGCCCAATAGCGCGGCCTGCTTTGCCTGCGCCTGTAAACTCTAACCCCTCACTAGGCTCAGATAGTTTTTGTGAAGTGCGATCTAAGGCGCGGCCAATCGTAGACCCGCCTGTCAGCAGGTCATCTAAAAAAGAAAACCCGCCTGCGTAAGACGCGCCTGTTTCGGCTACGCCACGACCAAGCCCACGAAAGAATCCGGCTTCGCCCCTGTCTTGCTTACCTGCTAGTTGCTCTGCCTGTTCGTCGCTAAGGCCAAAGGATTTAAAGTATTCTTTGCTTGGCATAGCATTACCTGTGGATACGGTTACGTAACCTTTGCGTTATTGCCATTTCTCCTTGAAACATGTCTCGCAGTGCTTTTTCTGCATCCCTATCTCGCTCGCGCCCCTCTGAGTAAATAAACATTTCAGGGTCCGAAACACCTGATCTACTTAAGGCGTCCGTTGCCATGCCTTGCATTGCCATACTATTGCCTGCGCTTGCGTATTCAGGATTTTGTGTAACAAAACGCCTAAATGTCGGAGAGACGGTAACGCCTCTGCCTGCACTCATGTCTCTATAAAACTGGTCAATCTCCTTTTGTTGATCAAAAAGATCTTGTCTAGTCAGGTCGTCTGGTAGGTCTTCATTTCCTTGTATATCAAACTGCTCATACAGTGATGGGACAGGTGTCTCCGGCTCATCTTCTGGAATTGCAAAATCTGGCAAGTTTTCAAAAATGCGAGCAGCTTGGTCGTCGTCCAGACCGTAAAAACGAGTCAGTCGAGCCATCTGTGTTCGTTTTTCCTCCTCGTTAAAGGGCAAATTGAAAGCGTCTATTTGCTGCTTTTGCGCCTCAAGATAGTCGCTCATCACTCTACTATTAAGAGCAAGTGCGGCTTCCGCTTCTCTTTGTGCCGCAGTGGCTCGACGGTCTTCCCGTTGACCTGCGAGTACTCTTTCCCTGTAGCCTGCTTCGGCTGCTCTGCTTGCAGCTAAAGCGGCCTGCTCTTCTTGTCGTTGCTTGCGATCAAGCTTGGCTTCTAACGTAGACCTACGAGCAGCAGCGCGTTGAGCAGCTTGACGCTCTCGCATCATCTCTAAGTCAAACTCGCGATTAGCTGCTTGCTCTTGTTGACGCTCCATGCGACCGCGCTCTTCGGCTTTTCTCCTGACCAAACCTTGTGCGCCGACTTTTGCGCCACCAAACAATCCGGCCAATACATCTCTAGCAACAGACATTAGACACCACCGCCAAGGGTTGTTTCAAGTTGTTTTTGTAACTCTTCTAGTTCTTTGCGTTTTTTTGCAAGCTCAGATTCAGACTTGCTCCTTTTTTTCCCAGTATCAGCAGACCCTTGAGATTGGTTTT
>Ga0209232_1000178_pt1 | contig 40172 bp, 52 predicted proteins | sample ETNvirenome_2_60_FD_184066 | JGI IMG/M metagenome (GOLD analysis project Ga0209232, IMG submission 184066) | Marine viral communities from the Pacific Ocean - ETNP_2_60 (SPAdes) (version 2) | ecosystem: Environmental > Aquatic > Marine > Oceanic | place: Pacific Ocean | collected 2013-06-22
AGCAATCAAAGACAAATACCCTAAAGGATAAATTATGGCATTAACATTACATGGTACAGTATCAGATAACACAGTAGCTTTAGATAGAAAGACTGCTACTCCATTGATTATAAATGGTGATATGGCTATAGCTCAAAGAGGTACATCTTCAACATCAACAGGTTTTCAGACTTGTGATAGAATAGAACTGAAAACTTTGAATACAGATAATTTTGCCTTTACTGTATCTCAATCTTCTACATCACCTGATGGCTTTTCAACATCACAAAAACTAGATTGCACTACTGTTGAATCATCACTCGATGCAGATGAATTAGTAAGATTTGTTTACGCAATAGAGGGGCAAAATTTACAAATGTTAAAATATGGCTCGAGTGCTTCTGAAGAAGTTAGTTTATCTTTTTATGTTCGTTCTAACGTAACAGGCGTTTATGCTGTTGAATTTAGATTAAATGATGCAGGTTCTAGTACAATCACAAAACAATATACAATATCTAGTGCTGATACATGGGAAAGGAAAGTGTTAAACTTACCAACAAATACTGCTACTGCAATATCAAATAATAATGGTAATGGGCTAGAAATGTCTTTTTGTCTTGCAGCAGGTAGTAATTTTACAACAGGTTCTTTAGGAACATCTTGGGCTAATACAGCAACAGCTAGTAGATATTCAGGACAAGCTGTAAACATAATGTCATCAACTGATAATGAGTGGTTTATAACAGGGTTACAAATGGAAGTAGGCAACTTTGATGCTAACAGCATACCTGACTTTCAGTTTGAAGATGCAGGTACAAGTCTAGCTAGATGTCAGAGGTATTGCAGTTTAATTAAAGCAGATGCTACTACTACGAGGTTTGCTATGGGTTTTGCTAATTCTACCTCACAGGCAGAGGGTGTGGTTTATTTCCCTACAAGCATGAGAACAGGACCTACTTTGGTTACATCAGGCACAGCTAGTGATTATGGTTGTACTGTTGCAGGTGCAATAGGGACTTGCACATCAACACCTATTGTAGGGAATCAGTCAAACACTAATCCTTATTTTCAAGATGTATATTTTACACAATCAGGTTTGACAGCTAATGGTCCACAAGGTTTGTGTGGAAAAACAACAGATGGATTTTTAAGATTTGAGGCAGAATTGTAATGGCAATAGAATCAGCAAAATATTACAAAGACCATATTACAAACACAAATGTATCAATTATATTTGTAGACAATGGTGTAACAAAATCTGTTGGTATAAATGCAACAGACAACATAGACTACCAAGCTATACAAGAATGGGTAAAAGCAGGTAACACAATAGAGGAAGCAGACTAATGGCATTAGTAATTAAAGGATCAAGTTCAGGACAAATAACATTAGATGTTCCAGCAGCTGCTGGTACAAATACTCTTACGATTCCTGCATCGACAGGTACAGTAGCTTTAACTTCAGATATAACTTCTGTGTCAGGTGCTTTTACACCGCAAGCAGATTTATTTAGATTGACTGCAGCTGTAACATCAGATAGTGGTGGTATATCTTCTAATTGGGAAAGACCAGATGATACTGCTGGAGGTATTTCTGTTGTTGGTAAAGTAGGTACAGGAATGACTGAGTCTTCAGGTGTTTTTAAATTTCCTGCAACAGGGATATATTTAGTATCATCTATGGTATTAATTCAACCTACAAATGATAGTGATAACGTTCTTTGGTTAACATATGTTTCAGGTGATAATGGCTCTAATTATGATTCTGCTGCACAATGTTTAGGTTCAGATCCAAATACTACAGTATATTCTCAATGTTTAGTAGACTGTACAAATACAACAAATACTTGCGTAAAGTTTGGTGTTATCTCATTAGCATCAGGTGGAAGCATAGCAGGTAATACAGATTCAAACGAAACTTGTGTAAGTTTTATTAAAGTTGGTGAAACATAATGACAAAAGATTATTTACAATTAGCCTTAGCAAAGTTTAATGTAGGCAAAGCTCAATGGTATGGCTGGAAAAAAGATTTTACAGGCGATAAAAGAATGGCTTATGAAAATATTATTTTAATAGATGATACAGCAACAATGCCATCTGAGGCAGATGTTAATGCAAAAATACAAGAATTAAAAGATGCAGATGCACAAAAAATAACTGACAAAACAAGTGGCACAAATAAATTAAAAGCACTTGGTTTAACTGATGCAGAAATAAAAGCATTAACTGAGAAAACATACTAAATGAGAACAGTAACTAATTCACAAATACTAGATAAGCTAGAATCTCTGGAAGACAGGATTACTAAACTTGAAGAAGCTATTAACAAAGGCAAGGGTGCTATATCTTTAATAGCTTGGCTAGGTGGTATAGCTGCAATAGTCGGAGGCTATTTCTACAACTCATGATACCTATGGAATTATTAAGCATGTTAGCTAGTACCGTTTTAGGCGGAGTATTATCTATCATGGCTCAGAAGTCTCAAGCAGAAGCAGAAAAACAAAAAATGTTTATGCAGCGTGCTGAGTTTGCAGCAGCACAAGTAGACAAAGCAAGAGAAGTTACTGATACATTCACTAAGAATACTAGACGATGGATTGCTTTAATAGCAGTAGTATCTATACTTGTTATACCTAAACTTGCACCATTTATAGATCCTGATCTAACAATTTATGTTGGTTATACAGAAGAAGTTATGCAAGGCTGGTGGATATTTGCGTCAAGCACAGACATCACACAATGGAAACCAATGACAGGTGCATTAGTAATCACACCATTAGATACACACGTGGTATCTAGCATTATAGGATTATACTTTGGCGGTTCACTTGTTAGAAAATGAAACGATTATTACCACTAATATTACTTTGCAATGTAGCGTCAGCAGATGTAACTTCCTCTGGTGCAACAACTAACACTCAATCAAACAATGCAGGATCTAACACTGCAATAACCGGTGGCTACGAATCTAGTACTACCTATCAATCAGGTAGTAGCTCTAACAGTACAACTTCTAATACAACTAATAACTCAACTAATCAAGAAACTGCAGTAAATACTGCAACAGCTCCGGCTATGTCTGTATACGGACAAGACAGCTGTGTGATACCGCTATCAATAGGTATGACAGTAATTGGTTTTTCTACTAGCATGGGTACATACTACCATGACGAAGAATGTGAACGTAGAAAGAAGTCTAAATTATTAAATGGTTTAGGTATGAAGGTAGCTGCAATATCTATAATGTGCCAAGATAAAAGTGTATGGCAAGCGATGATGGATGCAGGGACCCCGTGCCCTATAGACGGATTAATCGGTGAAGAAGCAAGGAAGAAATGGAATGAAAAAGGTTTTAAGCCTGTTGTTGATGCTACCTCTACTGGCAAGCTCAGACACAACAGAAAATTTAATTACTAACGGTACATTTGACAATGGCACGACAGGGTGGACATTGTCAGGTGATGCACAAAGAATAGGCGACTGTTGTCCTGGTGGTCATGACTTAGAGTTTGGTGATCTAGGAAGTATAGATCAAGATTTTAATTTACTCAGTGATACAATTACGCAGCCTATGCTAAACAACGGCATAACACTTGATTCTAGTGTTGAAGTACAAAATGGTGAAGGTGGTGTTGGTAGTTGGGCACCTAACAGAGGCGGTGCAGATACATTTAGTATTAGACTACAGATTAAAGATGAAAATCAAAACGTATTAGCTACAACAATACAGGAGAGAACAAATGTTACAGGGATTAATGGCAAAACTTTCACAGATAGTATATCGTATACAGGCACTGGTGCTAACATTGGAAATCTTTTTATTAGCGGGTCTGATGCTGATGCTCCTGCTAATCTTGGTGGTCCTAACGTAGATAACATATCAGTGACCATGACCTACGATCCTACAGTTTTAACTGTAGAGCAAACACAAGAGATTGCAGCAATCTTTGAAGAGATAGAAGAAGTCTTTATGCAAGAAGAATTAATCTTTGAAGAAGTTTTTGTTGAACCAATCATAGAAGAAGTTTATGTAGAATCTATACCTGAAATAATAGAGATGACTGTAGAAGAAGAATTTATAGAAGAAACTATTGTGCTAGCACCTGAAGTTATAGAAGAAGAAATTATTTTAGTTGAGCCTGAAGTACAGGTAGAAGAAGAAGTATTAATAGCGGAGGAAATATATGAAGAAGTCGAAGCTCCAATGGAGGAGGCAAGTACTGAAACAGAAGAGGTTATTGAACCAACAGAAACAGTTGAAGAAACTACAGTCGCAGACAGCGGCTCTACAGACGATGTTACGATAACAGTAGAAGACATTGCTATTAAGGTAGCTGATAAGATTAAAACAATAGACGGTCAGCTTAAAGCTACACAGATGATAGTAGCTAAAGTTATGCAGAACCGCAGTAAGATATCTTCTTATGCTGAAGTAAATGCAGAAATATTTGTACAACCAGAGATAAAAGATATTAATATAGATTCATATATAGCTAGTAGCTATGTAGATATAAGACAAATTTACTCTAACCAAACTTACGAGGATAGATTATGGACATCAAGACAATAGCAACAGGGATAGGACTAGTCATTACAATAGCATCACTATTTGTATTTCAAGGTCAGTTGATAGAAAGAGTCGAGGTACTTGAATCAAGGGTAGTAGATACTAAACCTATTGAAAAAGATATAATCGCTATCAAAAAAGATATCGAGCAACTACAAAAGAAGAGCAGTAATCCGCTAGCACAATGAAGCACTCTGACAAGGGCCACCTTGCAGAGGCAGTAGCCGAAGCTTGGTTGGTCAGTAAGGGTTATTGGGTGTTTAAGAATCGTGCTCCCCAGGGCCCTATAGATATGATTGCTGTTCATCAGAAGACAGGTGAAGTACTGTTTATTGATGTAAAGACTGTATCGTGGCAGGCCAATAGATATAATAAAGATGGATCTAATGCTATCAGATCTCGAATCATTAGTAAAAAAGCGCGTGAATTAGGTGTACAATTGTTATATGTAGACTTGACTAAGAATACATGTAGGATAGTAAAACGTCGTAAAGACTATATGGCAAAGCATTCAAAGACACGATATTATGGCAAAGAAGAATTTACCGAGATTGGTGATAATTAACTGGGAAGATGCAATCTCTCCTACCAGCGGCTGGACTAATCTACAGGATTTACGATCTAAACTAGGTGATTGTATATCAATGGGTATCATTGTAGCTGAAGATGAAAAGACTATTACTATAGTATCACACCTATCTGGCGATGAAACACAAGTAGATATTGATGGTAGCCTTGTGCTAGATAAATCTTGGATTAAAGAATACAAGCAACTACCATTGCCAAGATCATTTAACAGGAAGATTAAAAAATGGATTATGTCCTAGCAATATCTTTTATACTAGCTTTACTAGTAGTAGGTTATCCTAATCACTTTAGAACTTATTGGCAATCGCCAAAGATAAGTTGGGTAGAGCTTATTTTACTTTTAGCCATTCTTTCCATTGCTCTCCCATTACTTGGGTAGCAACTTGTTTCTTATCACGTAGTGCTTTTACAATCATTTCATCTACTGTATTAAGACAGATTAAATCTACATATACAACAGGCTTTGATTGACCTATACGATGTGCACGATCTTCTGATTGTATTCTATGCTCTAAGTTATAACTATTAGAATAGTATACTACTGAACTGGCAGCTGTTAGTGTAAGACCAAAGCCGCCAGTCTGAGGATTGCCTATGAAAAATCTACATGCCTTGTCATTTTGAAATCGATCTACAGCCTCTTGCCTTTGGTCATTGTTGACTGCACCGTAATATTGTACATAACTATCTTCACCGTATGCTTGATGTACAGCTTCAGATATTGCATTAATATCAGCTACGTATGTAGCCCATATGATAACTTTGTCAGGAGCCTCTGATAATACATTCATAAGCTCCTCAAGCCTATGACTTTTAACGTCTAATACTTTACCGTCGTCAGATTTAAAATGACCACAGGTTATCTGATGCAGCCTTAACATAGATGTAAGTATGTTAGTAATGGTAAGAGACTCACCATCTAACTCTGTAAATGCTTGCTCAGATATTTCTTTATATAGTTTCTTTTGTTCAGGTGTTTGTTCAATAAATCGTTGCTCATAGATCTTATCAGGTAAGTCTAAGCAATCTTCTTTTTTACATCTGTAACTAAATGCTTTTACAGTATCAGCTAACTCATTAAGTCTTTGATAACCTACGACATGCTTAAATGATCTACTACCTTTATTCATATTAATCATGATAGCGTATCTATTTCTAAAACTATAGTAACTACTAAATCCTAACAAAGCAGGGTTAAGAAACTGACACTGTGTATATACATCTAATGGACTACGAGTAACAGGCTCACCTGTTAGTATCCTACGATATTTACATTTGTTACTTAACTTAAGTATATTTTTACTACGTATAGCACCTGGGTTTTTAATTGTTGTTGACTCATCAACACATACAAATGATCGAGAACAGTTGACAAAGCTTGTAATAAACTTAGTACCTTTTGCACTACTAAATGCTTCAACATTAGCTACTAATATTCTTAAATCAGGCGTTGGTGTCATGACAGCATCTAAAGCTATACGCTCTTTCTTCTTAGGACTAGCAGACCAGTAAGCAAGCTGCGTTTGTATATGATCAGGTAGGTGTGTGGGTATTTCATTGTTAACCCAGTTAAGATAGTTACCTTTAGGAGCTACAATAAGTACGTTGTCAATTTCACCTGCGTCATAAAGATATGAGAAGGTATCAATTATAACCTTAGATTTGCCTGTTCCCATCTCCATGAACAATGCATATTCAGTCTTATCCTTAGAACGCTCCCATGCCTCCCTCTGATGATTATATGGACGGGTTTTAAATGGATATATGTTAATATGTGACATGTTATTTGCCGTCCATAATGATATGTTTAAGGTCATTATATTTCATAATAAATCCGAGACTTAGGTTGAATGATATGAATTGATACTTTTGCACGTGTTAGGGCTACGTAGAAGACTCGATGCTCATCGTCAGGGTATCTCTCCATATATTTATAAGATCGATACGCCATGTCAGTCATAATAGCTACATGCTCTGCTTCACCACCTTTGACACCGTGTATGGTACTGATAGTAATTCGATCTTGTCCTTTAAATCCATTCATCTCTACAACACGCTCATACTCTTTTAGTAAAAAAGTGTTTCGTGCTAGTAATAACCAAGTGCCTTGGCTCATGTCTATGTCATCTACAGCAAAGTGATAGTGTATCTCACCTTTTATTTCTGATGGATTAAACATCTTGACAACTCGGTTTTTAATATTAGATATTACTTCTTTAGCTAGCTTGTGAGCTTCTTGCGGTACACGATAAGATTGATTTAATACTTTCTTTTCACCTTGTAGCTCTATAAAATCTTCTACAGAAGCACCAGCCCAGCGATATATTGCTTGGTCATCATCACCAGCTGCATAGACATGTTCTGCATTGTCAGCTAAGAGATGAACTACACGCCATTGTAATTTAGATAAATCTTGTGCTTCGTCAACAATAAGAGTATGTAGCTTAGGACATAGGCCGTGGTCAATAAACATTTCTAATAGATCTGTAAAGTCTAATAGCTTAAACTTATCTTTATATTTTTTTAAACTAGTTGATACTAGTCTAAACTCATCAATACTAATATCATCATCTACAACTGTATCATATATATCATCGATACTCGATTCACTAATTCTTGCTAGGTTATCTAAGAACAATAGTCGATCACCAATAGGTGCTGACAAACTATATATCTCATCATTAAGTTTATTGCCACCTACTTCTATACCTAGCATTTCACCTAAGTCTCTGTAATGATTAGGCTGCATCATGTTAGACGGTATAATACCTAGTTGCATAAAACATAGACTATGTATAGTACGAAAATAAGGCATATCATCTTTATCAAAATTAAAGTCACGCGCAGCTCTCATCCTAGCTTCATTAGCTGCTTTCTTTGTGAAGGCTATATAACCTATACGAATAGGGTCTACATTATCTTCTATTAAATTAGCTATGTGATTCATACAAGCTGTTGTCTTACCAGTACCAGGTGGTCCAAATATTATATTCCAATCAGAACGGGATTTCATCTGTCTTATCTAGCTCCTTTGGTGATTCAAATTTTCCATCATGTGTATCAATCTTTTGTATTGACCAGCAGTTTGTGCCTTTACCTTTTAAATTAAAGAAGTGATGTTCGGCACCATTGTTTTTTAATATTGCAGTTACTTGGTGTACGCGATAATCTCTAAAATGCATACGATCAAAGTAAGCCATGAGATCTGACATTCTAAAGTAATGCTTATTGTTTTCGCACCATGGTTTACCTAGCAATAATTCATCTTTACTTCTTGCTTGTGCTCTACCATTTACAAATCTATCTATGTGCTCCATGAGTTGTCCTATTGCACTAGCATCAACAGGTGCTGGTACTATAGTTAGGTTATCCATGAGATGATTAATTAGTTTACCCCATGCTTGCTCTGACATTTTACTAGGTAACATGTTTAATTTTTCCATACACTTTTTTTGAAACCGTCTTTGGTTTTGTAAGTCATCAGTCTCTAGTTCTAGTCGACCACCGCCCTCTATATCTAGAAACCAGATCGGTGGATTACTATCAAATTTAGTTAAGCTATGTATTGTTGGCATATCATTACCGCCGTCAATGCCATGAGCTCTTAGCTTACATACAGCTGCATTGCAGAACGGAGCTATAGGTGCTTTACTACAAGTGTAATGATAATCTTTTCTATTAGCTGACTTCATTACAGCTTGTACTTCAGTACTTGCAAGAGGTGGATCCATGTATTTTATATTATATGTATCTACATCTGCTTGCCATGTATCAGGATTCTTCTTACGACAGTATACTGCTATATTAAATAGACCGTTGTTTCTAGTACCTTGTGGAAAACCTTGTGTAGCTAAATGCTGTATACAAGGAGGACCATCATCAAATTCTGTTTTTACTTTTATTTTAATTTTCTCTAGGTCAGACAAAGATATAGGTTTGACATGCTTTATAAATTGTTGTGCAGTCTTATCTGCATACCAGCGTTCATCACCAAAGTATGGCATGTTTATCCACTGGCCTATGTCACCACGATCTGCTAGTATTTCTGTTTGCTTTGGAAATATTTCAGAGCCACCAAAACCTAATGCTGATGCAAACTCTTTTAATTTGTCTTGTAGTAATTTGGCAGGCGCCCACTCTGAAGTGAATATATATAAGTGAACGCCACCAGACTTAGATTTACAAGGATACAACGGAAGGGATAGTTTGCTAACTTGTTCTAGCACCTTGTTATAATCTAAATCCTTATACGTATCAACATCAATAGCTCCAAATTTACAACAGCTGTCATCATTGATTGGTATAATTCCTAAACCTTTTTTACCTTTAAGATGTAAGTCCCATTTGTCTAGTGTTACATCCTCTCTTACAGTTGTTGCCTTACCTTGCTTTTTGCCATCAGATCTTAGTGTGCCTGATAATGTATATTGGCCATGAGCACGGGTAAGCCCTGCAAATAATTCGTTAAATTCTTTATTCATAGTCCTTCCTTAAAGGCGAGAGGGAATGAATAAACCTCTCGCCCCCTTCTAAGTGGTTAGAAGTGTTTTGTTTCTTCTTCCTGAACAGGAGCAGTTGTTTTAACGTCACCTGATTGTATAGAGCCTGCAAATTCTTTTGCATTACTATACACATCCTGTTTTAGAACTTGAGATTCTAACTCAATGTTCCAGCCATACCATGAGCCTTTATCATTCTTTTCTTGAGATGATGTAAGCTTATAAACATGGCTATACCTCGCTGGTGTGTATGAATTACCTTTGGAGTCTTTCAACTTAATACCAGACATTAGAGAATTCCAACGCCTATTTTTCTTAAGTTGAGTACTCGTCATGGTAAGTAAACCACGCTCCAGACCATTCTTTGTTACTGCTAACACAAAATGATATGCAGTCTCAACGAGCCAGTTGCCTGCAGCAGAGATTAGTCTTCCGTCGGCAGAGCGTGTTGCTTTTTGCACAGCCTCACTATCAATACTATGTTGTGCCACCAAACCACCGCCTGCATCACGTGGAGTCCACTCTACAAACTCACGCTTATATGCACATGGTATTACCTTCAGTTCGTCACAAACTTCTTCAGTCACAGTATTGAAGACCTGGCCGGCCTTTGCGCCCTCAACGCTATCTAGTTGTGGGCTCATCTTTTGTAACAATACAAAAAATGGTATAGCAACGTCTTGCTGTGTAAGATCTTCAAATCCTACATTAGCATCCTCAGCAAAATTAATCTCAGAGGGTAGTTGCTCTTTCTTATTTGTCATATCACGAGCCATGATATTAACCTCCTTTTATTACAGTTTTCTGCCCGATATATACTCCGAGTAAGTCCAGGGGCAGGTTCTGGCCAGACTCGACTTGTTCACGCACAAACGCTTTTAGTGTCTGTGGGTGTACACCTACTTTTGAAGTGAATGAGATACCAATCTTTGTCAGCTCTTCTTTTAGAACCTTAGCATTGCCATCTTCACCACGTCCAAAACTACATGCAACGGTATTCTTTATAAGATCTGCGTGGCCATTATCACGTAGCCACGTAAATGCTTGATCTAAGTTATCCTTAGGAATACTTGCATTATAAAATTGTTGAACAGATATTTTACTACCGTCAGTCAATTTTATTTCAGATAAACCTGTCTCAGCTAAAGCTTCTGGCAGATCTGTCTGTGATACTTGTTTAAACTGTTCTTTAAGTGTCGCTAAGTCGTCTTCAGTTTGCTTGATTTTGTTCTCAAGTATTAGTTGATACTCAGCTAACTTACTTACAGTCTTTAGTTGATCGTCACCTATTGACATCAGTTACCTCCATTGAGATTAGCATTTATTACAAAATACTTTCTCTCTTGTTTATCCCACTTGAGTAGCCTTAGATTACCCTGACCTATATCAGCTGCAACAGCACTTGCTAATGCAATAGCTGCTGGATCACCTATCATTAATAGATAGTCGTCCATAGTATACTTACGTAAGTTAGTATATAAGCGTTTGATAGTAGGTTTAGTAGAAAAAGCAACTTGTCCTTGTGGTAAGAGTATTTCTATATCACCATACTCTGTTGCTGGTAATAAATTAATGCCCTTTACTTCTTGTACTACATATACAGTCATTGTATATTTCTCCTTTCTAATAAATATTATTTTATTAATTAATTATATCATACAGTATTACCAAAATGAAATGCTATCATTTATCTTTTGCCAATCATATGGTTTACTGTATCTTTTAAGTTCACGTATATCATCGATCAAGATTCCTGCCTTTACTTTACGTCTTGGCTCTACACGTAGTACATCTTCGGCATCACAAATAATAATATCTTCTTTGTGTTTAGCTACAATTTTTATTCTGCCTTGTTCTTGTCCTCTATGTTTATACCAGTTAAGTTGTGACCACTCAAATAATAAGTATCTACCAACTGCTACTTTTAATTCAACCCAGGTTTCTATACCATTGTGACAGATATTTACATCAGGTATACCAACACCTGCTATATTTTCTACACGGTTTACATGCCCATTTAATTTAGGCTGTATTGATCTCCAAAAATCTTTTTCCTTCATTTTATTTCTCCCCAGTTAGGGCCAGTCTCTACATCTACTCTTAATGGTACATGTAACTTAACACAGTTTTCCATAATCTCTTGTGCCATAACCAAATCAGATGAATTATTAAATGAGAAATCTACTTCATCGTGCACAGTAATTTGTGGAACTATACCTGCTTCATGTAATTCTATCATAGCTTTCTTTATCATGTCAGCAGATGAACCTTGGACTAGTGCATTTAGTGCTTTGTGTGTAAAGCTACGTCTTAGTGGTCTACCTTCCCATACTCTTATTGCTTGATCGTATGACAGTGGTATCTCTTTGTTTGGCCACTTGTTTCTAGAATCTGATGGCTCCCACAGATCAAAATGTCGCTGTCTACCTAGCAGCGTTCTTATGTGTCCGCGAGTACTAGCAGCTTTGCTACACTCTTGTGCAAGTTGCCTTACAAACGGTACACGTTGATGATACTGTTCAAACAGTGGTTTAGCTTCACTCATCTCTAGTCCTAATTGTTGAGATAGCTTAAATATGCCCATACCGTAAAACATACCTAAATTGATAGTCTTAGCAGATTTTCGGGGGATGTTTGCCATATCGGATACAATCTGGTGGAAGTCAGCATGCTCATCTGTATTAAATAAGTTAACCGCTTCTTCAGCACCTCTTAATTTTCTTAGGTATGCATAGTGCATAAGCACACGAGGTTCTTGTTGTGAATAGTCTAAGCAAGCCCAATGGCAACCATCGTCAGGAGTAAATAACGATCTTACCAATGGGCCCCAATGATCGTCACGTGCCGGTATTTGTTGTAGATTAGGAGTCGACGAACTAAACCTACCTGTACGAGTACCGTCAGAGTCTTTGCGGAGCGCATGAAACTGTGCATGTATACGGCCATTGTGATTTTGCTTTATGCAAATACCTTCTATAAAATCTCTTCTCATCTTACAAGTCTTACGAAACTTACCTATTAGTCGTGGTAATTCTTGTTCATGGTTGTTTAGCCAGTCAGATACAAATGATGCATTACCTTTAGCTGTTGTTGGATACCAAATGCCTACCTTATCAAAAGCTCTTTTTAAATCATCGCCTGACCATGGTTCGACTAGCATACCACTTTCTTTTCGTATGCTTTTTAGTATATTAACTTCTTCTGTCTTATACTTTTCATTAAGCTCTTCTGCTTTATTAAGATCAATGGCTACACCTCTAAACCTCATGTCAAGTATAACTCTTATTAATTTTGACTCTAGTTCAAATATATCCCACAGGTCTTGATTCTTTAATTTTTGTATTTGACGTAAGTAAATGTTATATGGTAAGTCAGCATCAGCTTCTGCATATGGACCTACAAATCTTGCTGGCAACTTCCACAAACCACCTTTAGGGTCTACACCGTGAGCACGGGCAGCTTCTATAAGTAAATCTTCGTTTTTATCTTCACCTAAATATCTTTTAGCAAGTACTGCTAAGCTATAGCCTTGAGGTGATTCTTCATTAATTAGTGGCTCAGCTACCTGTATGTCTCTTAGAGTTCCTTTGACTTCTATGTCATATGCTCTTAGCCATTCCATATCGTACAAAATATTGGCACCTACGTACTCTATATCGCGACCTAAGATGTCCTTAGCCCAACGTAATACCTTTTCTTTTTCTAAATTATCTCCACCTTCATGTCCAAACGGAAAGTAGCCACAGAAGCCACAATCTGATCTTATAGAGATACCTACTAACTTGCCATCTCGTCTAACACCACCTGGTCCTAACGTCATTAAGTTAGGGTCATAAGTTTCTACATCAAACGCAATCATTGTTGCATTAGATAATGTAGGAAAGTCAGCTGGTGGTATCCACGAAGACTTTGGCGAAAACATCGTCAATTGGGACATATTTTATCCAACTCCTATTCCATATTTTTCTACCTGAATTAGGATAGCTCTCTAAAAATACTATCGTCTGACAGGATGTGTTTAATAATAGCTTAGTACAAGTTACACAAGGTGCAGTTGTAATATAAGCCGTTCTAATTTGTTGAGCATCTTTACACTGCAGTATTGCGTTTTGTTCTGCATGTATTGCCTCACATAAATCTAATCCTTCTCCTGACTTGCAGGTAGCTCCTGGACATGGTTCGTCAGTACAGTGTGTTACACCTGAAGCTACACCATTATAACCTGTTGCAAGCACATGTTTATGTTTATCTACAAGTACACAACCTACTTGACGTCTCGCACAAGTACTTCTGCGCGAGACTAACTTAGCCATAATTAAAAAATACTCAGTTGCTTTGATCTGCGACACGCCTGTCCTCCAACTCAAAACCATGGTTTCTAGCATATATTAAGTATTGAAAAAACTGTTCAAAGTCTACAAAACTTGCTATTGTAGGTTCTATAGTTCTTATGCATCGATCAGGATCAAATGCTGCTTCTGGTGAAGCATAGTTTAGTACTTTTTCAGCAGCCTGAACATCTCTCTCATACAAGTGCATGCTTGCAGCTGTAAGATGTAAGTCGCCAATACCTACTGTTAAACCTAATCTTTCAAGATACAGCATCAAGTACTGTGACATCATACTAAAATTAAAGATGTCATAAGGTAGACCTAGCCATATGTCAGATGATCTCATACTGACAAAGCAGTCTAACTTACCGTACCTGATCATCCATTGCACACTAAGAGTGCAGGGTACATCTTTTGTTTTATGTGGCTTTTCTCGCCAAATGTTTATGACCGCTTGACGTGAGTCATGGTCTTGGTGTAGTGTTTTAGCTACGTAAGCAATTTGATCTACAAACTTAGGACCATACGCCCCAAAGTATGTAAGACCGTCATCAGAATACTTAGCTATATTTTTATTATACTTAGATATAGTTTCTACTTTATTATCACCTGACATTATCCATAAAGCTTCTGCTGCCATAAACTTATATGAAAGCTTGCGCTCTATTATAGTTATGATTGGCCACTTCATATGAACCTGTATCTTGCGTCCTAATAATTCGCGTGTATGAGCTCCTCTAGGTGCAAACGGACTACCGAATGTGTAAGCATCAGAGAGTGCTTGCAGCCACGCATTATTCGCGTAATATGACATGTTTCATTATCTCCATTAAGTTAACTTTACCAAATCGTTTAGCATATGACGGATGAGCTAGCTCTTCATACGTAATGATGCCTTGCTCTGCCATAGCCTCTGCAGCGTGCGCCCCAAATGTAACTACTCGTGGATCATACTGCTCAACAATTGGTTTTATATTCTTGTTTAGTGACTCATCGTGATTGTAAGCATTACACCACATAATACCTTCTTCAGGTATTTCAGCAGCTTGCATACATTGTGTTAAGTATAAACTAGAATTCTTGTACTCGTAAAATGGCCAAAATAGCTCACGATACTTAGGATTGACTTGCTCACCTACAAATAGGTACTTTAGCTTATCAGTATTTCCTAATATATTAAAATTAGTATATTCTAATGCAGGCTGGTATTGTAGCTCTCTTATAAGCTTTGCTTGATCTATAGCACGCTCTGCAAATAGGTCATAATAATGCCCGTGTTCTTCTATATTATAACGTAAGTGGTCTCTTCTTTCGTGTAAGCCGCCGTTACGTATTACAAAATCTATATAATTTTCACCTTGTTCGTGCAATTGATTGCCGTACCACAGTGACATGTACTTGTGAGTGACTTCTGCTATGTCATCATACATTTCTTCTCTATTTTCTTTTAGTCGCATAAACTTTTCACAGTGATGTGCTACATTCTCTGGTAGACAGTAAATATAGAGTGCACCATGTTTACGTGCAACTCTATCAGCCATGCGGCCTTGCAATGGCCAGGGTGATTGACTTCTGTAGCTAGTGGCATAAATAGCTTCTGATGGCCACCATCGATCAATAATTATCGGTCTATTTTGACGTGCTGCATAACGTATAGCAGCGGTGTGGTATAAAAAAATCTTTTGAGGCCAGCGGTAACTAAGGTGTAAGTAAATACCCTTTGTCTGCTTGACTAACTCACGCGCAAGAGTCGTCTTACCAGCACCGTCTGGCCCTTCTAATATTATTATCATCTAATCTCCATTAGTGAGATCTGTAAGATCAGGTTTTACCCAACCTTCTGGTTTTGTAATGCCAGATTTAAAGTCTTGCTCTGGGTCATTACTTATCTTTTCTCTTGTTTTACGCATATTGGCCTGATGCACGCGGTCCCAACCAACCTCAAGGTCAAGACCCTGCATGCGTGCAGTACCTATTGCTAGGTATATCAAGTCAATTAAAGCGTCAAACTCTTCTGCAACATTTTTGGCTTCAGCATACTCTTTAAGTTCTTCTTGCATATGACGCATGCGTTCATCACGCAGCTTTATTGATAAGCTACGTGGTAAACCGTCATACTTTAAGCCAAATTTGTTAAGAAAAGCATCAACATCTTTAATCATGGTTGTAATTGCCTCCAATCTTCTGAGCTTGACCAGCGGGTATCTACATCTTTTAGTGATGGAAATAATCTACCGTCATAGTTTGGTGTCTTCATCAGCTGCCAGATACAGTTACGTGATCTGTGTGGAAACAATGGAGCAAAGATTGTAGCTAGATAGTTAGTATCATAGTAGCTACGTAACTCTTCCCATGTTCCTTGATGAATACCAAGCTCATCTTTATAGTCTTTTATACTTGCAAATGTACCCCAATGACCTTCGATCTTAAAACCTACATCTTCAATCATAGCTCCTAAGGCTTGATAAGTCATTTCGTTGATGTGATTGCCAGCGGCTCCTACATCAGGGTCCCAGCAAGGTGTACTAATAAATGCACGACCTTCTGTCTCAAGCAGCTCAAAGATCTTCATGAGCATACGTCTTGAGTGTTCAGGTGCCACATGTTCTAGCACTTCAAAGCAACTAATAATGTTAGGTGGGCCCTCTTCAAACTCTTCAGGCTTTAGATCGCAAACATCTGTATTACCTGCAAGTCTAGGTTTCCACTTAGCCTTGTCAAATTGCTTTGGCATAGTTAATTTATTGACATCGCAAGCGTAGTATACTGATGGCTGCATTCTGCTTGAGTGCATAAGCTTTGCCATAGGTATCTCTTTACCACAACCTATATCTAAGATACGTGCTGTAGTATAACGTTTACGATCATTTAAGTATTTGACGACGTGTGTCCATCTAAGACAGTGAGCAATGTAGTCTCTGTGTAAGAAACCACGTTGCTCTGCACTGTCAATAGATAGATGTGTTTTGTCGATCTTTCTATTTGGGTTCGCCATAACTTTCGTATAACTCCTCGTAATTTCTGAGTATATGCATGTGCGTCTCTTTGTCAATAAGTGCCATTACAGCTGCATCAGGTGAGGCCATATTTACGGTGCCTACACTTTGTACGCGCATAAAAGCATGAAATTGATTTTCAGTCACAAACTCAGTTGGTTTTAGTTTGTCGTTCATTGTCTTCTCCTTTCTTGTGAGCTGTATGTAGTACCTCAATACAGCCATGTTTAATTAAAAACCCACCGTAATACGTAAGTATACGCTCGGTCTTCTGTTTTGTCTTCAACTGATTATTGAAGGCCATACATTTAAGCAACTGTCGCTGCTCAATGGTACCGTGACCCTCAATAATAGTCAGGAGGGCGTGAGCCTGCGTTGGCAAGTTCACGTTACCTCCCTTATGTTGCTTGAATATGTAGTACTTAAGCAGCCTTTGCATATTCTAACGCCATTGTTAACGCCTTGCGTTTCTGTACTGACTTAGCGCCAAACCAAGCCGAGTTCAAAGTTGCATTGCGATCGTTACCACTAACATGATCAACATAATACGTAACAGCGTTTAACGCTGACCACCACGTACCTTCTGACATCTTAGCGCCGGGTTGAGTAGAGATGAGCTCATGTACATTTTTAGCTGTACGGTTGAACTTATCAAGCTTACTTTTCTCCATAACAACGGTAGGTTGATATAGACGAGCAATAAACTCCTCGACCTTAGGTTCCTTGTATTTTTTCTTAGCTAAAAAGCCAGCTTGTTGTTTAAATGTATCAAGCTGTGTATTAGCTAGGCCTAGGGCAAGCTCTGCCTTACCGATCATGTCATCATTAAACTCAGTAACGTGAGCCATACGAAAACGTTGATTGGATTTAGCATCGTTGAGTGCCATAGTAAGTGTATTGTTGCAAACCACACGGATCGGTGTAAACATAATTGTTAACGCCTTACCCCAGATGTGGGGATGTGAGATTAGCAAGTGTCCTTCGACATCATCACCGCCAGGTAATGTAAAGCCTTTGCGTATATTAGCAAGACCCCATACTTGACGACCGTTGTCTAAGGAGCCTGCTGTATCCATAAACATATCGCCAGCCTTACAGAACTTATTAAAGAACTTAAAGACCTCCTTGTTTTGGATAGGTGTGTAGTTCTTACCGCAAGGACCTAGGACATTGTTATCACCTTCTCTGACTAGTAAATTGTAGTCAGGAGACATGTGATACTTGTCGTTGTCTTTGTAGTAAGCTGGCCTTTTGCTAACAACCCAGTCTAAGCCGGCTTCTTTAAGCATTTGATCAGGGGTCAGACCCTCTTTGACCTTCTTGCCTAAGCCGTGCCAAGGTGTTTTGCCTGCATAAGCCATGGTTTCTACCATGTGTGACATAACTTTCTCCTTTATTGTCAATTATTACTCTGTAATTCTATTATATCATATCGTTAATCACGAGTGAAAACAGATTTACACTGATTTACCGACACGTCGTTCATCTGATCTGATTTTTGCGTCAATAAATTCTTTTGCTCATGCTTACACTTGATAAGCATTGCCATTAGTAGGCCTGGAATAGTCCGACACTCACGGTCTGCAGCGATTTTTAACGCCTTGTGCAGCCTTTTTGGTATGTTGAGCGTGGCTCTCTTGTCTCGTTGGTACCTAATGGCACGTTTCGTCGTCTTTTCGTCCATCTATGATTCCTAAGGTTGTTAATTCTCTGTGCACTAGCTCTGTAAGTAGATCTGGTGAGGCATAAATCGGTTGTGTAGTGATCAGGTTGCCATTTTCACGATACATGAGCTTAATTTTTACGTGTTCGTCGTCTTCTTTGTCATAAGAAACGTCACAACGTACAAGTTCTACTGTATTTGCCATGTTTTTCTCCTGTTTGTTGTCATAATTCATTGTAGCACGTATTGGGGTCAAAGGGCCAATATGATCTGCTGTCCTCTATATATATGATTTTTATACACTTTATTGGCCTATTGTATTTATTGGACCGTTTAACATAAAAAGAATATTTTTTTTTAAAAAGTTCCTTATATAGAGGGCTAATCTTCGTACCATTTCTTTCTATAATCCTCTGGAATCTTAGTCTCAGTTGAGTAGTTCCTGCTGTTGCGTCCACCCTTGCCGACTCTTTGATCAATAACTGGGTCCCAGGCAGGATCTGGGTCGTTAACAAGTTTTTGTACAGCCCGTGTACCCTGTTCTTGTAAGTCTCGTAGGGTACACGCCTGCTCTATGTCTTCATAGTTGGTAAGATTACGATCGAGATTAGCAAAGTACTTCTCGTTACTTCTATCGTAATATTTAGGTGGTTTAGCCATTTTTCTTCTTTTGTTGTTATCTTTCGTCTGTACCGTTAATTATTTCGTCTAACTTGTTTATTGCTTTTGGATGTGTTGCCATATCTTTAGCTTCTGCAGCGTCAGACGTATAGTATGTGATAGGTGCGTAGCAAGCTCTACAGCCGATGTACCCGTCACAACCTTTTGTACTTGCATAACAGCAGAGAGTAAATTCATCCTCATCTGTTGAGTAGCAAGCTGTTGTTTCTTCTAACATAGTATTCTCCTTTCTTGTTAATTTGTACTATAATATAATTGTATCACAGAATTTATTCGAAGGGCAATACAGTGTTGCGTCCCTCCTGCGTCCCCCCGCTTTGGAATATAAGATCAGGTAATAAAAAAGCTGCCGCACTCATAATGCGACAGCTCGTGTAGAAGTTACTTGCTGGATACAAGCAACTTATTGTCTACTAACGGTTTCATGTAGTAAGCAAATATATGATATGGATCTTGCTTAGTCCATTTTTTACCGTCCGTACGCTTTGCAGTTTCTGCTGCGTTTAGCTTTTCCATAGCTTGCTTTACATCATCCTTGCTGCATGGCTTGCCATATTGGATTCCATACTTGGTTATTGTTGTAGCGATACACTTCGCTTGAGGTGGCAAAGCTCTGTCCCAGTTATCAATCTTTGCATGATCAGTAAATGTAAACATAGCTACTGCTTTACGCTTAACCTCTTTTTTCGCAACTGGTTTAGCAGCGCGTACTGGAGGCTTATTAGCTTTTTGGTTTAAGTCTATTTGCATAACTTTCTCCTTTCTAGTTGCGGTCAAGATTAGCTCGACCGTTAGAACCATTATAATCTGATTTAATCCGGGAGTACATAAGATATGTATAGATCTCGCATATTTGTTGCCGCTTGTAATGTTGATTAAATATCAAGTTTTATCGGGCGCAGGCGCCATGCTGTAGGGTGATCTGACTAAGGGCAAGGGTCCTAAGTGTTTGATTTATATACATATTTTAACGGACTAGGGCTATGGCTTTTGATCAGGGTAGCAGGGCCCTAAGTTATTGATTAATATACACTTTTCTGCCGCTTCGGGTTGCCCTTTTTTTAAACCCTTCTCTGGGGACACATGGTCCTCGTCCCGCCAGCCCGCGTCCCCGCTCCTCCTGGCCTAATTTCACGCCCAACTCGGCCGGCCTGTAGCCGATACGCCGCAGCGGTGTCATACTGTACGCTCTACAATGTCATATACCTAGTGCATAAGCGTGTCCTCCTGTTACCTAGTTATAGTTATACTGTTGCTATATGCTCAGCTACCATGCTATCTTCAACAAGATTATCATCTCGTTGTTGACGCACAGATGCACGTAGAGCTGGATCATTATTAATGAACGCTCTAAGCTCATCAGCTGTAGCATCAGCATCTATGCCGTAAACTTCTACCTCAGCATGTGAGGTATACCAGATTACGACCTTTTTGACTGCTGCCATAATTGTCTCCTGTTATTATTAATTATCCATGTATTGCAACGATTGCAATCATGGTCCAGATTACCACGATCATTATGTGATACCACATAAGTCACCTCCTGTCTTTCGACATTAGTTATTAGTCATCTAAGAATAGTCTTGCTACTGCGATAGCAAACAATACAAAGAATACGATCATTAGTATTAGTATTGCGTTCATAATGTACCTCCTATATAGTTAATTAGTCTTTTTGCCACAAAGGGCCCCGGGGCGTAAATATACATCCTCAGTCTCTCTGTATACCAAGCCAGTAATTCTGTCGGGGCTATTTTTGCAACTGACATTATCCGATAATAAATATGTACAACGTAGGTAATAAATGTTATAAATACCTATATGGCAGACAAAGGCGGCAAAAGACCAGGTGCAGGCAGACCTAAAGGTGCTGTTAACAAAAGATCAAAGGAACTATCTGAAAGGCTAGATGATCTAGGCGTTGACCCTATCGAAGGTATGGCCATGATTAGTGCAGATCCTACAACAAGCCCTGAACTAAAGTTTCAGTGTTTTAAGGAACTAGCTCAATACATAGCCCCTAAACGTAAAGCCGTAGAACAACATACTACAGGAGATGTGACAATAGAAGTTGTCAACTTCCAAGACTTAGATGAAGATAAGGATTCCGTATGATTGGAAACCGCGTAACTATCAATTACCTCTCTGGAAATTTTTAGAAGACGGCGGTAAACGAGCAGTTGCCGTATGGCACCGACGTGCTGGCAAAGATTTAGCAAGTATTAACTGGTGTGTAGTATCTGCATTAAAAAGACCAGGACTATACTGGCATTTATTTCCCACATATAACCAAGGACGAAAGATCGCGTGGGACGGTATGACCAGGGACGGTCGCAAGTTTATTGACCACTTTCCATCAGAACTTGTAGAAAGCAAGAACAATACGGAGATGCGGTTAACATTAAAAAATGGCTCTATCTACCAAGTTGTAGGTACCGACAACGTTGACAGACTGATAGGTGCCAACCCAGTTGGAGTTATATTCTCAGAGTATTCGGTTCAAGACCCACGGGCCTGGGACTATATAAGACCGATCTTAGCAGAAAACGACGGCTGGGCCGTATTCATATATACAGCTAGGGGCCGTAACCACGGTTACGATCTTATTACTATGGCACAACGTAATCAAAAATGGTTTAGCCAAACCCTAAGTATTGAAGATACTAATGCTGTATCACAACAAGCTATTGACGATGAACGAGATTCTGGTATGCCAGAAGAAATGATTCAACAAGAGTTTTATTGCTCTTTTGACGCTCCGCTTGTCGGGTCTTACTATGGAAACCTTATGGCAAAAGCCTTAGCAGACCGTAGAATAACTAAGGTACCGTATGACCCCCTCCTTGATGTGCATACGTCCTGGGACCTTGGTATGGGTGACTCGACAAGTATTATCTTCTTCCAGCATCACTACAACGAAATAAGAATTATAGACTACTATGAAAATTCAGGTGAAGGTCTAGCTCACTATGCCAAAGTGCTACGTGAAAAAGAATATGTATACGGAGACCATATTGCACCTCATGATATTAAGGTACGTGAAATGAGTACAGGTAGATCAAGGCTAGAATCTGCTCGTGAACTAGGAATTAGATTTAGAGTAACTCCTAACCTAAGAATAGATGACGGGATAGAAGCAGCTAGGACCATTATCCCTAGATGTTACTTTGACGAAGATAAGTGTAACTTACTTGTAGAAGCTATGAGACAATACCGCAAAGCTTTTGATGAAAAGAATAATACATTTAAAGATAAACCGTTACATGACTGGACAAGCCATGCCTGTGATGCTTTTAGATACTTAGCATTAGGTATGAGAAATAAACAAGATGCAAGAATGAAAGATCTACCTCGTCAAGCTGAAGGAGACTATACAATATTAGCATAGTAACACGGCCTGCAGAGCCTGGAGATATACAAGAGATTATAGAGTTGGGGTATCGTATGCACCAAGAATCTCACTTCAAAGACCTTGATTTTGACCCAGAAAAACTTAAAGTACTACTAGCAAATTGTATTCAAGACCAATTTTTACAAATAGCTGAAGATAATAATCAAATAATAGGGGTGTTCATTGGCTTTATAACAGAGTACTATTTTGGTAAGGACTTATATGCCTCTGATCTTACTTACTATGTAGATCAAACAAGAAGGGGATCAGTAGCTGCGGTCAAACTATTTAGAGACTTTGAAACATGGGCTACGAAAAGAGGCGCAAAAAGACTAAACCCAGCTACGTCAACTGGTATTAATCCTGATAGAACTAAGAAATTTTATGAACGAATGGGATATACAGTTACAGGGCATACATACAATAAGGAGGTAAACAATGGGTAGTGCAGTAAGATCAGTAACAAGATTAGTAACCAAACCACTTCAAGCAATCGGTATTCTACCTAAGGCTCCTAAGATGCCAGCTCCACCACCAGCTCCTAAGGCACCTACAACTATCAATGCAGCACCAGATATTGAATCTGCTCAAATGAATGTTAAAAAACAATATGCTGCTAAACAAGGTAGACGATCTACAATCATGACTTCTCCTCAAGGACTACAATCTGAAGAGGAAATAACTAAGAAAAAACTATTAGGAACGGAGAGATAATATGCCAAAAGGACCGGGAACATATGGGAAAAAAAGAGGAAGACCAGCTAAGAAAAAAGGAGGCAAAAAGTAATGGCTAAACGTGGACTATATGCAAACATACATGCAAAACGTAAAAGAATAAAAGCAGGCTCAGGAGAGACAATGCGTAAGAAGGGTGCTAAAGGAGCTCCTACAAAAGCTGACTTTACAAGATCTGCAACTACCGCTAAGAAAAAGCCAAAATCTAGAAAAGCATAATGGATACAAAAGTCGATCACATTATAAAGCGTATGGGCCAACTTGAGTCTATGAGAGCTGTCTGGGAGCCTTTATGGCAGGACTGCACAGACTTTGTAAACCCAAGGCGCGGTGACTTCTCTATAGAACGTCACAGAGGTGATCGTACACGTTATGATAAAGTATATGATTCTACAGCACCACTAGCAAATGAACAGCTTGCAAGTGGTTTACATGGCTTTCTTACATCATCTGCAGAACAGTGGTTTAGTCTAACTATACCACAAGTCAATGATATCTTAAGTCAAGCAGTACGTAACTGGCTACAAGGTACAACAGAAACTTTATTTGATAATGTATTTAATACGCCAGAATCTAACTTTACAACTGCAGTACATGAATTATATTTAGACTTAGGTTCATATGGTACAGCTGTTATGTATGTAGATGACCGACCAGGTAGACCTATAAACTTTAGAACATTTCACTTAGCTGAGTGTTATATAGCTGAAGATTCTGAAGGTCGTGTAGATGTACTATATAGAAAATATAAACATACAGCTAGACAGATTGTACAAATGTACCCTGACAAGCTACCTGAAAAGTTTATTGAGACTGCATATAAACAACCTCATCAAGAGTTTACTTGTATACATGCAGTAGAACCTAGAGATACATATTCACCTAAAACTAAGATGAGTACACAAATGCCATTTAGTAGCTGTTATGTATTAATGGAAGAAAAGATTTTATTAGATGAATCAGGATTTAATGAATTTCCGTATATGGTACCTCGTTGGTCTAAGACCGCAGGTGAAATATATGGACGTTCCCCCGCGATGACTTGTTTACCAGATATTCGCATGGTAAACGAAATGACTAAAACCGTTATCAGAGCAGCTCAAAAGCTGACTGACCCCCCACTACTCGTCCCTGATGATGGTTTTATGCTTCCATTAAGGACCGTACCCGGGGGTCTGAATTACTATAGATCAGGTACTCAAGATAAGATTGAGCCATTAATTAATAATGCAAGACCTGATATAGGATTAGACTTTATTGAATCAAGACGTGAACATATATCTAAAACATTTCATGTTGACTGGCTACAGTTAAGACAAGACGGTCCACAAATGACCGCAACAGAAGTATTACAACGCCAAGAAGAAAAGATGCGACTCCTAGGCCCGATGGTAGGTCGCTTACAAACAGAGTTCTTAGGACCATTGATTGATCGTGTATTTGCTATAATGGCAAGAAGACAAGCTATTGAATCTCCACCACCAGAGATACAAGGCACAAGACTTAAAGTTGAATATGTATCACCTGTAGCGAGAGCTCAGAGGTCACAACAAGTATTTAACTTTAGTCGTTTTATGGAACAGATAATGCCGTTAGCTAATATCAGACCTGAAATATTTGATAACTTAGATGCTGATGGTGCTTTCAAATGGGCTCATGGTACACTAGACGCTCCAATGGAAACATTGATGCCAGAAGAAGGTGTAGCACAAATGAGACAACAACGACAAGAACAACAAGAAGCAGCTATGCAAGCTGAACAAGCACAACAACTTGCAGGGGCTGCTAAAGATGCCAATTCGGCAGGACTAATAGGTGGCGAAGAAACAAACGAAACTTAACGAATTACATGATGCTTATCGTGCAGTGTTTTCCACACCAGACGGAGAACGTGTACTAGAACATTTATGTAAAAGCGCTTTTATGCATGATTCAACTTATGTACAAGGCGATTCACATGAGACAGTGCACCGTGAGGGGCAACGTCGATTAGTATTATCAATACTTAGGTTCATAGAAAAAGATCCTAAGGACATTCAACAAATGATGGAGAATAGTAATGGTTGAAGAATCAACAGGGTCCGTAGAGACAACAGAAGCTCCGGTAGAGACACCGGTAGCAGATACGGGTAGCTCAGCTGATTGGAGATCTGGAATAGATCAAGAAATAGCAGGCGACCCAAGTTTAGCAGACATTAAAGACTTAAATGGACTAGCTAAATCATATATAAATGCACAGAAGATGGTAGGAGCTGATAAAGTTGTATTACCAGGGCCTGATGCATCACCAGAAGAGATGAGCGAGTTTTATACGCGCTTAGGTCGACCTGAATCATATGAATTTGATAAGGTTGAATTACCAGAAGGTTTTGAACACTCAGAACCTATGGATCAAGCAATGAAGACACTTATGCATGAGACTGGTTTAACAAATGCTCAAGCTAATAAACTATATTCAGGTTACTTACAATATTTAGGTAATGAATATAAAGAAGCTGTTAGTGGTAATGAGCAAGCAAGATCAGAATGGCAAGTTCAGCTTAAAAAAGATCTAGGCAAAGCATTTGATGAGTCTGTAGACCTATCACAACGTGCTGCTAAAGAACTTGGCGGTGATGAGCTATTAAAGTGGTTTGATGAGACAGGCCAAGGTGATAATCCCATGTTTGTTAAGCTATTTGCTAAGGTTGGTAAGATGATGTCAGAAGCCGGGGCTGAACCAGGTGAAGTTAAATCATTTGAATTAACACCTGAAGCTGCCGAACAAGAGATTGCTAGATTACAGCGTGACCCTAACTTTATGAATCAATATACTGATAAAGAAGCTCAAGGACATGCTGAAGCTATTAAGAAAATGGAATATTTATACGGTTATGCTTATCCAGAAAATGAAGAAGCTGTTTAATTATGCATAAATAAGGTATATAATCCAAATTACGGGTAGCTCATAGAGTCCGTAGCCTAAACCCAGGTATAGGGTAGTAGGGGTCCGAAAGGGTAGCCACTGCGAGAAGTTTAACTATAACAGGAGGACATTAATATGTCAACTCAAATAACGACAGCTTTTGTGCAACAGTACAAAGCTAATGTTGAGCACCTCTTGCAACAAAAAGGTTCTCGCCTACGTCCTTTCGTAAGAGTCGAATCTCAGAATGCTGAGTACGAATTTTATGATAGAATAGGTGCTACAAATGCGCAAGAAGTGACAGGTCGTCATCAAGATACTCCACTCATTCAAGTACCACACGATAGAAGACGTGTTTCTTTACGTGACTTTGACTGGGCAGAATTGATTGATCGTACTGACCGCATAAGATTATTGATCGACCCTACTTCACCATATAGCCAAAACGCAGGTTTTGCTCTTGGTAGAAAAATGGACGAAATTATAATCGCTGGTGCTTTTGGCACAGTTTACACAGGTAAAACAGGTTCAACATCTGTAACTCATCCATCTTCACAACAAATCGCTGTGAACTATGTGGAAAGTGGTTCAGCTGCTAACTCTGGTCTTACAATTGGTAAACTAAGAAGAGCTAAACAAATACTTGATCAAAATGAAACAGATCCTGGTGATCCACGTTACATTATTGTGACAGCAAAACAGGTTAATGACTTGCTACAATCAACTGAAGTAACAAGTGCTGACTTTAACTCTGTTAAAGCTTTAGTTCAAGGGGACGTTAATTCGTTCATGGGCTTTGAGTTCGTTAGAACCGAACTTGTAGAAACAAATGCTTCGTCTCACAGACGTTGTATTGCTTACAGTAAATCTGGTCTATTGCTTGCAGTAGGTGCAGATGTTAATGTAGACATCGGTCCAAGACGTGATAAACGTAATTCAACACAAGTATACTGCTCAGCTTCATTCGGTACAGTTCGTATGGAAGAAGAAAAAGTAGTAGAAATAATTTGCGCAGAATAGGAGAAAACAATGGCTGTAACAACTCAAAAATCTGTTGAACATACAAATGCTACTGCAGATCCTATTACTACTCAAGCAAGACCGGACGAAATGCATGGAAGATTGCGTATTGCATTCTTTACACATGACCAAGACGGTGCTGGAGATGCAACTTCATCTGTAGCTTTAACTAAGCTACCTGCTGGACGTTGCCGTATCCTGACTTCTCTATCAAGAGTATATTGTAACTGGACAACAAGTTCAGCAACATTAGATCTTGGTTTTGATGCTTACACTAATGCTGATGGAACTGCAGTTGCTGCAGATCCTGACGGTTTAATCGACGGTTTATCTGTTGATACTGTTGGATACTTCACATTAGAGGGAGCGCTAGCTAGTATAAAAGCTACTGGCGGAACTTTCGTATTGGATAGTAAAGACGGTGTTGTAATTAGAGCAACATCACAAGATACTGCTATTGCATCAGGCGATGACCTTGTAGGTTACCTCGTCTATGTTGTAGATTAATAGTATAAAAAGGGGAGCCTTCGGGCTCCCTGGTTTGGAGATAACATGGCAACAGCAGCAGCAGACATAGATTTAGTAAACAGAGCTTTAGCACTTTTAGGTGTTGAGGCCATAACTTCATTAGCAGATACAAGTAAACCTGCAGCAACTGCAAGTGTATTATTTGATGATACAAGAGCTGCAGTATTTAGAGCTCATCCTTGGAATTGCTTAATTAAGCGAGTTTCATTAGCACAAGACGCGGTAGCACCCGCTTATGGCTACACTTATAAATATGCTCTACCTGCAGATTATTTAAGACTTATAAATATAGAAAACGAATTAGAAACTTTTCAGATTGAAGATAACTTTATCTTATACGATGAAGATACATTAAACATTAGATATGTAGCACTAAATACAGATATAACTAAGTATGACCCTTTATTAAAGGATGCTTTAGCAGCAAGGCTTGCGTATGAATTAGCGCAACCTTTATTACAAAGCACAGGTGCAATGTCAGACATGTTTGCATTATATGAAACTAAATTAAAAGAAGCTAGGTATGTAGATGCACAAGAAAATTGTTATGAAACATTAGAAGCAGACTACTGGCTAGAATCAAGGCAGGGATTAAATAGACCTAATATTCAAACACCGCCAAGGAAGTAACAATGGCTAAGGTCACTCCGATACAAACAAACTTCACAGGTGGTGAAATTAGCCCAAAGCTATTTGGCCGTGTAGATCTAGAAAAATATACACAAAGCTGTAAGACTGTACAAAACTATATTGTATTTCCACATGGTGGATTAACTAAAAGATCAGGCACAAGATTTATAGCTGAATGTAAAGACAGCACAAATAACAAAAGATTAATACCATTTGTATTTAGTACAACACAAGCTTATGTACTAGAGTTTGGAAATGACTACATTAGATTTTATCGTAATGAAGGTCAAATAACATCAGGCGGTTCTGCCTATGAAATATCAAGCCCTTATGGTGAAGAATACTTAGATGATTTATCATTTGTACAATCAGCAGATGTTTTATATATAACACACCCTGAATTTCAAACACGTAAGTTAACTAGGACTGGACATACAGCATTCACTATTACAAAGTTTGAACCACAAGATGGTCCATACTTAAGTGATAATGTAACTAGTACTACATTAACTATTAGCGATCAAAGTGTAGGTACCGGTAGAACACTGACAGCCAGCGGTAGCCTTTTTGCAGCCACTGACGTTGATCGTGTATATAGGTTAAAAGATGGTTATGGCTTAATTACAGGTTATACTAGTGCTACTGTTGTAACTGCTACAGTTGTAGTAGCAATTGGCAGTGGTTCAGCTCAAACTGATTGGGCACTAGGAGCGTGGTCAAGTACTACAGGCTGGCCGGCTTGTGCTACATTTTATCAAGACCGTTTATTTTTTGCTAATACAACAAATCAACCAAATACAGTATTTAGTAGTAAATCAGGAGACTTTGAAAACTTTGCAGCAAATGATGTAAGTACATCTGCAGTTGCTGATGATTCAGCACTTATATTTACATTATCGACAGATCAGGTAAATGCTATACGTTGGATGTATGGTGCAAAACAATTAGAGTTAGGTACATCAGATGGTCCATTTTTAATGTCATCAGGTTCTGATAACTTAGCACTAACACCTACAAACGTTACAGTAAATAGAGAATCAACAGACGGTGTAGCTGCACAAAAACCTGTTGGTGCTAGTAAATTTACAATATATACAGATTCAAACAAAAGACGTCTTAGAGAACTAGGTTATAAATTAGAAGTAGATGGTTTTGTAACAAATGACTTAACTTTACTTGCAGAACATATAACAGGCGGTTCTACAATTAAAGCATTAGCTTATGCACGATCTCCTAACAACATTGTATGGATGTTATTAGCAGATGGTACATTAAAAGGTATGACGTATGAACGAGATCAAAATGTCGTAGCATTTCACCGTCATGTATTAGGTGGCACTAATGTAAGTATAAAATCTATTGCTAGTATACCTAACTCAACGGAAACAGAGAATCAACTATACTTAATTGTAAGCCGTACAATTAATGGTGCTACAAAACATTATGTAGAATTTTTAGAAGAAGTATTTGATACAAACGAAGGTAAGACAGCAGAAGATGCTTTCTTTGTAGATTCAGGTTTAACATATTCAGGTTCAGCTGCTTCAACTATTTCAGGACTTACTCACTTAGAAGGTCAATCAGTAAAAGTACTAGCTAATGGTGCAACACACCCTGATGTTACAGTGTCATCAGGAGCTATTACATTAACAAGAACTACAACTAAGTGTCACATAGGTTTAGGCTATACAGCTTCAACTACAACATTAGATCCAGAAGTACAGACAGAAACTGGTACAGCTCAAGGTAAAGTAAAACGTATAGAACGAGCTAGTATACGAGTTGTAGATACATACACTCTACAAGTCGGAGAAGAAGGCGGTACAATTGAAGAGATACCATTTAGATCTGCTAGTGACCCTATGGATAGTATTACCTTATTTACTGGTGATAAACGTATACTTATTAATCATCAACCAGAGCGTAAATTTAACTTAGTTATACAACATGATAAGCCACAACCATGTACGGTATTGGCCATTATGTATGCATTGGTGGTGTCCGACAGATGATATATAAGATAATATTACATAAAAGGAGAATGTCTTAATGTGTATTTCAGCGGCAATAATGGCAGCCGGCACTGTTTTAACCCTTAGTCAACAAGAGACTGAGTTACAGACTGCTGAAAATGCTATGAATTATAATCTAGCTTTAGCTGATCAAAATAAGATTATGATTGACGATCAAACAGAGTTTGCTGTAGGAAGGCACGTTGATTCCGTACAACGGGTATTAGGTAGCCAACGAGCAGGTTATGGAGCTGCTGGTGTTACAATGGAAGGTACACCAACTAATGTAGCTATAGATAGTGCTACACAAGGTGAAATAGATCGACTAGCAATTAAGTATGGTGGTGAAGTCAAGCAAGCAAATGTTGATTCACAAAAAGCTACTACAAGATTTAAAGGTCAATCAATTGAAGCACAAGGAGAACTTGCTATGATGCAGACAGTCTTAGGCGGTGCTGATAAAGCAGAAAAAGGAGGCTATTTCAACTGATGCCTATAGTACCAACATATACAACTAATACTGAACAAGCTTCTAACTTTGAGGTAGAAGAGGCTAAGAATTGGGTATTTAATAACTCAGCTAAGTTTGAGCAAATAGAAACTGACTTTGAAAAAAAGTTAAATTCTTCTATTGACCCAATTGAATATGCAAGAGATCCATCTAATTCAGATCGAGATAATCCTAATACTTATACAAATCAAGTAAAAAACTTTATTGATGAAACATTACAAGATGATCAATTTACACCACCTAATAAACCAGCAGAAGATCTTTGGTCAGCTTACACAAGTAAATATAAAGAGCAATCTTTAACACAAGCAATTGTATCAGAATCTGCAATTAATATGAATGGCAGAAAACAAATACTTACAAATACTATTAATGATTACTCTAAATTAATTGAAGAAAAACCAGAAATGTACGAGTTAAAGCAAAATCAAACTATGTTTGCACTAGAAGGTTCTAGAGAGTATATCTCAACAAATAATAAGTTTGAACTAGAAGATAAAGTTAAAAAAGATTACCATACAGCATATATGAAGGGAACTTCTAAAACACAGCCGATGAAGCTTATGGAAGAAATATTATCTGGTAAGCATAATCAAATGAATTCTGATGAACAGAAAAAACACTATAAAGCTGCATTTAGTAATTATGTAGTACAGTCAGAAAAAAATATTAAAGAGCTAAATAATTTTATAAATGACGAAATGGCTAGAATACACTCAGGTGAAAAAAGTAATCTTGAAAATCTTACAATGGAAGATTATTTTACAGATGAACTTGTTATGCAGCTGGCAGCAACTACACCTTGGTTTCAAAAGAATATGACAGATCCTACTAGACGAACATCTAGAGGTGAATCACAGAGAACTGAAAGTGCCATGTATGATGGTACAGTTTATTTATATCCTACAATAAGGTGGGACGGCAGCAATCAAATAACTGATATTGAAGATTACTTTTTATATGCATTAGATCAGGGAGATGCTCTTGCTGTTAAAGACGAAAAACAAGCTATATCAATTAGTAAAAAAATGTCGAGGTTATTAAGTTATGGCCATTAAAACATATACAGCTAGACAAAGCGTAAATATTAATGTTGGCGGAATTGGCGGCGGCGCTCAGATGTCAGGAGTTTCAGGCGGCGGTAGTCTAGGTAATACTATTATGGATATAGGTGCTAGGTTATTAAATGCAAAAAAAGATGCTGAGTTAAATAAGACAGCTGCTAACAATGTAACAAAATTAACTAATAAAATTTCAGATGAAGAATTTAGAGTGGATCTTGATCGAGACTTAACAGATTTACCAACAAAAGTTATGGAAGCCGGTGGAGATGCTTATAGTGCTACACTAGACTTTGCAAAAAAATATGACTTAGACTTTGGAGATAAAGATACTGCAGCAAAAATTATGCAGTTAAGTTTGACTCAATATCAAAGTAAATCAAGCCAATATAAAAATGACAGAACAGGTTTTATCTTATCATATCCTGGGGCAAAAGAAGCAATGGGAAACTTAGTCCCTGAAGATAAAGAATATCACGATAAACTTAGAGCTTTAGCAAAACAGCACGGTGTTAAACTACAAAATGGTTTTGATAATAACTTTATATCTCAAGAAAATACAAGGTATGGTACATTAGTCGGTACACAAAAATATGAATATCTACTTAACTTGCAAAAGACTATGGGCCCAGAAGTTTTTGAAGAATTTTTATATGCTATAAGTGATACTAAAAATTCTAGCTTAGATATTACAGACAGGCTTGGTATAACCATGCCTGAAGATTTTGCTAAAGTATTTTATGGTGCTACGGCTACAAGTGAAGATATTAAAGCAATTGAAGAACTAAGTAATATAACAAATGCAGCTAAAGCACTAACTTCAGACTTACTACCAGGTTTAACAGCTGGTACAATGCAAGACTCTGATGTTTTTACACAAAAAATGAAGCAGCTTATCTTTAAATATATGGGTAATGGTTTTTCAGCTGAAGATGCAGCACAACAAGTGCTTAGTCACATAAAAAGAGATAAAGAATTTACAAATAACCCAATGTCTTTTGTAGGAGTAATTGATACAGCTTACTTAAATCAAAGATTTAAAAATTTTCCTGGCTACACGCAAGATGTAATTGACTTTACAAAGTCTTTACACTTTGATGAAGTTAAAGGACATTTATTTGAAATGGTTTATCCTCAAATGATTAAAAATGTTCCTGCAATAAGAGCTGAGGTAGAATCAGAAATGGCCGGCGGTTCACAAGATGTAATAGACAAAGAAATTGAATCACGAACTAAGACAAAGCTAAAAAGTGCCTTTATACAAAACATGAGAGTTGTTAATCACGAAGACGGACGAAAAGGTTTTACAATACAGATTAAAGATTTATATAACTATGAGACTCACTACAACAAAAATGGAGAACCATTAGTTATACCATATGAAGCAGTTGCAGGTAGAAACTTTTATCAAGATGCTGTATTTTCAGAAAGAGGTAAACCTACATTTTATGATCTTGGAGCACCATTTAGAGAATGAATTTTTTACAAGTTAAAAAGAAACATGTTGATACTGAAGGTTATGGCAGACTTTATGATCGTCTAGACATAGGCTCTACAGCTGTTTCAGATGCTGCATGGGACAGAGGCTGGAACTTTACAGGTACTGATTCATTAAAAAGAATGTACAAAGATTCTATACTTCAGAGCTTTGAACAAAAGACAATGAATGGTAATTCATTAAGTAATCAAGAGGTTAGTCACTTACTTGATTTAGATGAAACAACAAGCCTTAGTGAATTTAATATAATAGATGAAGCAGAAGCTCGTAATGAAATTAAAGATGCAGGCTTAATGCAGCACTTAGAAATAGATGGTCCGATCTCTAATATACGTTTATCTAATTTAATTAAACGTAAAAAAAGATCTATGGAAAATGACTGGGTACTAAGGCAAGCTGAAGGTACACAATTTTTAAGAGGCTTAGGTATTGAAATGTTTGCAGCAGTTGTAGACCCTTTAAACATACCTCTTATGTTTACAGCAGCTCTTAATAAACCTAAATGGTTTATTGAACGCTTAAAATCTTCTAGTAGACTAAGTGCTAACGTTCAATTAGGTGCTTATACTGGTGCTGCTGCTTCTGCAGCTTTAGAGGTACCAATTTATGCTCAAGCACGACAAGATCAGTTAGACTATACGGCAGTTAACTCAGTTATTAATATTGCATTTGGTGGTATATTTTCAGGTGCTCTTGGTACCTTAGGCCATGCAACAGGTATGGATGCTAGATTAATATCTGATATTGTAGCTCCTAGAGATAAAGCCGGCGTAATAAGAAATGCACCATATAGAGGTGGCGGTTTAGGAGACCCTGATGAAGTTGCTAAAGCTAAGCTACACAAAGCCGCAAAAGATATAGAAGATGGTAAAGATGTAGATGTAGGACCAATTGACGAATTAGTAGATTTACAAATTTCAAGATCTGACTTTGATCGAGCTCATAAAGCATATGATGACATATTACAAATTAATGTAAAAATAAATAAAGCTGAAACTAATTTTAATAAAAAAGAGTTTCCTACTGATAAACAAGTAGAAGCACATAGTAAATTAATAGATAAACTAGAAAAACAAAAAGCAGCTTTGTTAGATGGAGCAGGTCCTAACTATAATGCTATAGCAGGAATAATTAGAAAATTTTCAGAGCACGAAAATGTTGTAATATCAAATCCACCTGGTAAATTTACAAAGACAGTAGACGGTAAAGAAAAGACAGTTAACATTGAAGAACTAACTGGCACAGAAAAAGAAATAGCATTAAAAAATGAAAAATTAAAACGAGAAAAAATTAAGCAGTCAGAAGAGCAGCTTGTAGAAATGTTAAATAAATTAAAAAAAGATGGCGGTGAAATTGACGAGATTTTAGCTATGTTTGACCCAGAGCATAAGTTTATGGCAACTGACGGTCTTAGAGCTCCTGATGCAGTTAAAGGCGATCATCGATCTAAAAAAGGCGAGATGCTTAGAGAAAAAATTATAAACTTAGCTAATGATACAGGTGATGACGGTCTTGTAGGTCCAAGGCAACAAAAAGCTAACAACGATGCAGATGAATATAGATCTAGTGAAAATCAAGAAGATAAAGGCTTAGATGCAGAAACAGAAAATAACATTGCTATTCTTACAGATTTAGTAGGAGAGAAAAAAGTAGCTTCAATATTAGAAGATGTTACTATCATTAATAATACATTCGATCTTACAATAGGTAGTAAAGATGTTAATAATGTTTTAAGAAAAATTATGAAGTGTAAGGAGATATCATGACAGCTTGTAATTCTTTATCATTTAAAGAAGAACTTAGAAAGTTAATAACTAGAGAAAAGTTACAAAAACAAAACTTACAGCTAAGTGACAACAAGATAGATGATTTAATTGATAGCATTGTAGAAATTACAATGGCTAAAAATTCTCAAAAATTAAAGTTTCCTAGAACAGACGCTGAGCTAACAAAAGAAGTTTTAGCTGAGTTAGAGATTGCTAGAAAACAGGAAATAAAAGCAATACTACATGATGAAATAGTAGTTGAATCTGCAATAGAGAGGCTTGCTAATACTGAAGATCCTGTAGGTGCATTACAATCTTTCTTAGTAGGTACAGTACGAACATTTAGTAAAACTGGTGGTATAGCAAAACAAAAAGGTTCTAAGCTGTCTATAGATACTATGCAAGTTACTGAAAAAGAACAAGCAGTTGGTTTGCTTCAAGATGACTTAGAAAATAATAATGTCTTAGAAATTTTTAGAGATGAAAAGATGGAAGAGACAATTTTAGATGTAGGTTTTAAAGTATTAAAAGACCCTACATTTAAACCAACAGGCCCAAAAGAACAAGCTGCAGCAAAAATTGCTAAGATCTTAATTAAGCAGTGGGAAGCAAGATCAAATGTATCTAAAGCCAATGGAGCTTACAAGGGAAGAGCTGAAGATGCTTTTGAAGAAATATTTGGACTACAAGGCCACGATCAAGCTACTCTATATAAAGCAGATAAAGATGAATGGAAAAAATTTATGAGAGATAATATGGATACAGAAAATGCTGTATTTATAGATGCAGAAGGTGCAATAGATACTCGTATTGATGATACTAATATAGATAAATACCTAGATGAACTTTGGGATACTATTACAACTGGTAGAAATATGATTTACAGTGGCGACTCATATGCTTTTGGAAATAGTGGTACTAATATGTTTGTAAGACGAATGCAAAATATTGTTAGAAAAGCTTTTAAAGGTAAACGTAACTTAGCTGCAAAAGAATCTACACCTGCACAAATAAAGTTTAAATCTGGTAAAGCAGCAAAAGAATATAAAGATAAATATATTAAAAGATCGGTAGTTGAATCTGTTTATAATCAAGTAACAGGCCAAGCCAATAATAATGTATTGCTTAGAGAGCTAGGTACTAATCCTAGAGATCAGCTTAAAAGAATTTATAGTAGAATGCAGAGTGTAGTTAAATCAAGAATTAAAGCAGCTCGTGAAAAACAAAGTAAGACTACTGATAAAAAAGAAAAAGCAGAATTAGAAAAAGAAATACTATTTCAAACAAAAAGATTAAGAACATTAGATACTGGTGGAGAAGATTTCAATAGATCTACAAGATTACAGTTTGCAGAACTTGACGGCTCTGCTAATATTATGGATAGCGGACCTAGAGCTAATGTACTAGCTCATGCTTCTAGATCTTTAAGACTCATACAAACTATGTCAAAACTAGGCCAAGCTACAATTTCAGCCTTTGGTGATATTGCCTTTCAAGTAGGAGCTTTAACAAATTCAGGTATGTCAGGGTTTGAAGCTTTAGGTAGAACTTTTGGCAACTTATTTGATGGCTTTGGTGGTCAATCAAAAATAAGAAGAAAATATGCTAACTCTTTAGGTGTCGGTGTTCAGATGTTTAAAGGTTCTTTATTTGCTAAAGTAGGAGTAGGTGAAAATAACTTTCCTGGTCTATTAAGTAGAATGCAAAATCAATTCTTTAAATTTAACTTGATGTCTTGGTGGAACGATTCTCATGCCATAGGAATGTCATTTAGTTTTATGCACCATATGTCAAGCCACAAAAATAAAGCATTTAAAGATTTAATGCCAGAGGTTAGAAAAACATTAGAAGATTATAGGCTTGGTGAAAAAGAGTGGGATATACTTAGAAAGTATGGTATACAAAAAATGGAAGCCGAAGAATTAATGACTGTACAAGATATAAGGTACGAAGGTGATGTTAAAAAAGATATTGATGACATCATAGATTCTAGATCAGATAGCGAGTTTAAGGATATTACTACAGTTATTAAAGGTGAAACTAAACGATATAAATATAATAAAGCAGAGTACCTAAGTACAATTAGAAGAAGATTTACAACAATGGTAAATGATACATCAAGAACAGGTATTATGATTCCTGGTGCTTGGGAACAAGCTGTTGTAAAACAAGGCACAAAAGCAGGAACTGGTTTAGGTGAGCTTGTTCGACAAGCAATGTTATTTAAAACATTTCCAATAACTGTTGTTAGAAAAGCTTTACTTAATAAAGTTTATTCTCAATCGTACGCTGGTAAATCAAACTTTTCAGGTATGTTTACACTAGTTGCAGGTTCTGCAATATTAGGTGCTTTGGCAATACAAACAAAAGAAGTACTTAAAGGTCGTGAACCAAGAAAAATGCTTGATAAGGATACCATATTTGATGGCAAATTTGTACTAGATTCAATACTACAAGGTGGTGCTTTAGGGTTGTACGGAGATTTGCTAGTTGGTAGTCGTGTTGGTGGTCGTGGTCCTATTGAACAGATAGCGGGACCTGGGCTTGTGACGTTAAGTGATGTGCTACAAGGACTACAAAATACAGTTAATGACCCTAGTAAGGGACCTAGAGAGATAACAAAGCTGATCAAAAATAACATGCCTTATCAAAATTTGTTCTACGGTAAGGCTATTCAGGACTATTTACTGTACAATTTCGTCATAGAATTGTCAAATCCAGGGTATCTTCGTAGAGAAGAACAGCGTATAATGAGGGACAGAGGGCAGCAATACTTTGCCCCTAGGATGTTACAAGAATGACAATAGGAAGTTCGTTAGGTCGCGTAGTATATACAGGGAATAGCAGTACGACTGCCTTTGCCTTTAACGCTCCAGTGGCTGCTGACACAGAGATTAAAGTATTTACAGTTGTAATAGCAACTGGTGTACAGACCCTACAAACAAAAGGTGGTAGCGGTACTTATGATTACTCAGTGTCTATAAATTCCGGTACTAAATTTGCTACTGTCACTTTAAACAACGCACCACCAGATACAATAAGAGTCGTTATTATACGTAACGTACCAATTACACAAACAACAGATTACGTAGCAGGAGATCCTTTTCCTGCTGAAACACATGAAGCTGCACTAGACAAATTAACAACGTTAGCAACTCAGATCTCTGAAGTTGCTGATCGATCAGTCAAGGTTCAAGAATCATCGGCTACATCTAACATTAGTATGTCAGAACTTGTAGCTGATAAAGTAGTAAAAGTTAACTCAGCAGCTGATGGCTTGGAAATGGGGCCAACAACTGCAAACCTAGATACCTTAGCAGGTATTACATCAGACATTACAACTGTCGCAGGAATTTCCTCTAACGTCACTTCGGTCGCAGGTAATGCGACTAACATAAACGCTGTAGCTGCCGATGCTACTGACATCGGAGCTGTAGCGGCTAAAGCAACTGAGATCGGAAGATTAGGAACCTCAGATGCTGTAGCTGATATGGCCTTACTAGCAACGACTGATGTTATTGCTGATATGGCACTGCTTGCAACAACTGATGTGATTGCTGATATGGCTTTACTAGCAACAACTGATGTGATTGCTGATATGAATACATTAGCAACATCTGACATTGTATCTGACATTAATACATTAGCAACCTCAGATATAGTAAGTGACTTAAATACATTAGCAACATCTGACATAGTTTCAGATATCAATACTTTAGCAACATCTGACATAGTTTCAGATCTTAATACTTTAGCAACAAGTGACATTGTAACAGATTTAAACATACTAGGTACCTCAGCAAACGTAACTAACATGGCAACACTTGGTGCTTCAGGGGTTGTTGGAAATATAGCTACAGTTGCAGGCGCAGTAGCTAATGTTAATACAGTAGCTACTAATATATCAGGGGTCAATAGTTTTGCAGATAGATATAGAGTAGATTCTAGTGACCCATCTAGCTCACTAGATGCTGGTGATTTAGCTTTTAATACATCATCAAATGTTTTAAAATATTATAATGGTTCTGCGTGGGTAAGTATAGATAATACTACGGCCCTAGGATCTGAGGTCACTGGTACTTTACCAGTAGCTAACGGTGGTACTGGAGCTACAAGCTTAACAGCAAATGGAGCTTTGATTGGTAATGGCACAGGAGCAGTTACAGCTGTTGATATGTCTACTAAAGGACATTTATTAGCAGGTGATGGATCTGGAAACCCATCAACACTTTCAGTTGGTACCAATACACATGTATTAACAGCTGATAGCAGTACAGCAACAGGATTAAAATGGGCGGCAGCTGCGGCTGCTGGGGCAACAGGATCTGGTGGAGATGAAGTATTCGTTGAAAACGAAAGAGTAGTTACAACCAACTATACTTTATCTACTGGCAAATCTGCTATGTGTGTTGGACCACTTACCATTAACAGCGGAGTTACAGTAAGTATACCATCGGGAGAGAGGCTCGTAATATTATGACAATTAAAATTAATGCAGATACATCAGACGGATTAAAGTTTGTATCAGATACAAGTGGTGCTATAGATTTACAGTCGAATGGCACAACAAAAGCATCATTAGATGCAAGTGGTAATCTTAATTCTGTTGGAAAACTGTCATCGACAGCACAATCACAGGTAGAAGCTGTTAATACACCTGCTCAAGTTACAGTAAATAGTGCAACAGCAACATCACTAGCTAGTGTATCAATCACAACGACTGGAAAACCTGTAATGCTTACAGCTTGTGGAGAATCAAATCCAGGACAAACAGGGGGTTGGTTTTATTACAGACTTTATAGAGGTAGTACA